>Ga0209013_10000741_pt1 | contig 29691 bp, 25 predicted proteins | sample Cruoilmetagenom2_FD_187291 | JGI IMG/M metagenome (GOLD analysis project Ga0209013, IMG submission 187291) | Oil polluted marine microbial communities from Coal Oil Point, Santa Barbara, California, USA - Sample 2 (SPAdes) (version 2) | ecosystem: Environmental > Aquatic > Marine > Oil seeps ...
TAAACCTCTAGCGATTTCACGTCTTTGATCCGCAATACCTTGCCCTTGAAGGCGCTTACTTTCAGCTTCAGCTTTAGCCTCTTCAACAATTAAGATACGTGCAGCATCACCTTCAAATTGAGCCGCAACTTTTTCACGTTCAGAAGCATTAATTCTATTCATTGCTTCCTTAACTTGTGGATCAGGATCAATATCTGTTACTAAAGTTTTAATAATATCATAACCATATTCAATCATAGCTTCATTTAATTCTCTTTTTACAGCAATTGCTATATCATCTTTTCTAACAAATACATCATCTAATTTCATTTTAGGAACTTCTGCACGTACGACATCAAATACATAACTTGTTATTTGATCATGTGGATAATCTAACTTGTAAAAAGCATCATAAACTTTGTCGCGTACCACCTTGTATTGAACAGATACTTTTAAACCCACAAATACATCATCTAACGTTTTAGTTTCTATTAAAACATCTAATTGCTGAATTTTTAAGCTTAATCGACCAGAAACTCTATCTACTAAAGGAATTTTTAGTTGTAACCCAGAGTGGCGAATACTTAGAAACTTACCAAATCGTTCAAGAACAACAGCTGTTTGTTGTTTTACAATAAAGAAAGCAGAAATAAATATGATTAATCCTATAAAGACTATTGGAATAAAAATTAATTGACCCATAACAAGATTTTTAAGTGGTTAGAAAATAATAAATACTAAATTAAGTTATATTTTCTCTGTACGTTATTTATTTTCAATAAATCAGACAGAGAACACCTATTTTATAAATTTTTAATTCATCCATTAAGATTATCAAATTTTTTATATAGGTTTGTTAAAATCACACATCTAGATTATGAAATTTAAACAGTATATATTATTAGTAGCACTAACCATAGGTTTTGTTACAATAAGTTTTTCTCAACACGGAACTGTTCCCATTAAAAATGGATTTGGCATACAGGGTGGAATAACACAATTTGATATTATTACTGATAATTTCGATACAGAAAGTAGTAATGGTTGGATTGGAGGAATGTCGGCAACTGTTGATATACCACACAAATGGTATAATGCAAGTTATAGCATACAATTTTCTGAAAATTATGTTAGAATATTTGGAAGGGACTTTGCGGATATTCCAGGCAATAAAACTATAGAATATAAAATGTTTACTGCTCAAATTGCACTTTTAATGCATGTTAAAATTATTAAAAGTTTTTTTACAATAGACATTGGGCCTATGCTGCAATACAATAGTGAACTTGAATTAAAAGACGAAAATCAAGAAGATTATTTTATTAATAATTATGATAACCTAACAGCAAAAGAAATTACGGATATTTCAAAATTTAATATTAATGGTGCTATTGGAGCGAGTGCTGGAATTAGTCATTTTAAAATAAAAGCCCAATATATTTACGGGTTCACAAATATGTTAAATAAACTTAATGATGAAAATATAAATGTAGGAACCAATACTAAAAAGTTTAAAGGAAATCAGTCTTTGATAGCTTTAACCTTATTGTTCACATTCTAGTTTTTAAAATTTCTATTCTTTTTTGTTAAATAAGTTTTACTACTAAGTTTAAAATGACAGCTAAAACATTTTGAAACTTTCCTCTATAACATATTCACTACTTTTTCTATACGCTTAATGGTTTCGTTTTTTCCTAACATCAACATGATTTCAAAAACATCAGGACCTTGCAAGGCACCAACTAAAGCAAGACGCAAAGGCATCATAACTTTTCCAAAACCAATTTCTTTATTTGTAATCCAGCTTTTAATTGAAGACTGAAGATTTTCTACAGTATAATTCTCTACCGAAGTAATAATAGTGATAAGCTCTCTCATTAACTCAGGGGTTTCATCTTTAAAAGCTTTTTTAGATGCTTTTTCATCATAGGTTTCAGGCGCTATAAAAAAGAAATGGCTTAAATCCCAAAAATCATTTATAAAAGTGGCTCGCTCTTTAATTAAACCAATAACCAAAGACACATAATCTATATCAATATTAACAGAAAGCTTTTCATTTAATATTAGTATATATTCTTTTGCTAAAGCACCATTCTTTTGCTCTTGCATATACTGGTGATTATACCATTTTATCTTATCAGGATCAAAACGTGCACCAGCCTTATGAACACGACTCAAATCAAATGCTTTGATTAATTCATTTAAATTGAATATTTCTTGTTCAGTCCCCGGGTTCCAACCTAAGAATGCTAAGAAATTAATCATAGCATCAGCGAAATACCCCTCTTCTTTATATCCTTTTGAAACTTCATTTGTTTTAGGGTCTGTCCATTCTAATGGAAATACAGGAAAGCCTAATTTATCACCATCACGCTTACTTAATTTTCCTTTACCTGTTGGTTTTAATATTAATGGTAAGTGAGCGAATTTAGGAATATTCCATCCAAAAGCATTGTATAATTGATAATGTAGAGCTAAAGAGGGTAGCCATTCTTCGCCACGAATTACGTGTGAGATTTTCATTAAGTGGTCGTCTACAATATTCGCTAAGTGATAAGTTGGCATACCATCACTTTTAAACAATACTTTATCATCTAAAATATTTGTATCAATGCTTATATCTCCACGAATAATATCTTTTAAATACAAAGTTTCATTTTGAGGAGACTTAAAGCGAATTACATAATCATCGCCATTTGTAATCCTTTTTTCGACATCTTCTTTAGTTAGAGAAATGGAGTTTTTTAGTTTCTCTCTATTATGCCAATTGTAGATAAACGTTTTACCTTTCGCCTCATGGTCTTTTCTATGAAAATCAAGAGTTTCAGCTGTGTCAAATGCGTAATAAGCATGTCCAGATTCAATTAATTTATCTGCATACTGTTTATATAAATGTTTACGTTCGCTCTGCTTGTAAGGACCTAATCCACCATCTTTTCCAGGACCTTCATCAAAAGGAATATGACACCAATTTAAAGCGTCAACTATATAATCTTCTGCGCCTTCAACAAAACGCTTTTGATCTGTATCTTCTATTCTTAAAATAAAAGTTCCACCATGTTTTTTAGCGAATAAATAGTTAAATAAAGCCGTACGAACACCACCAATATGAAGTGGTCCAGTTGGGCTTGGCGCAAAACGCACACGAACATTTTCAGTCATTATTTTGAATTAATGCTGTAAAGATAGAGTAGGAATAATAAAGAGCAAAGAAGAATAGGAAAAGAAGTCTGTTTTTTTTCTTTTGATTACTTAATCATTTCAGATGGGATTCTTTTATTCATAATTTTAAACCATAACGGAGGACATAGCGCTAAAACCATTGATGTTGGATAACCATAAGGCATTTGGGGACTTTTTTCATGACACTCTAGAATCTGATATTTTTTAGAAGATTTGTAATGATGGTCACTGTGTCGAGTCAATTCATATAAAATAATTCTACCAATAATATGATTAGAATTCCAAGAATGTACTTCGCCAACACGTTCATATCGACCTGATTTTGTTTTCAATCGTAAAAGGCCATAATGTTCAATGTAGTTTACAGACTCAAGCATTAAGAAACCAAATATTCCTGAAAGAAAAGCGAAAATCAAACCAATTTTTCCAATACTTAATAAAATGATTGACAAATAACTGATTTGTATAAATACATACCATAGCATATCATTTTTGAATGAAAAGAAGTCTCTATTATTATTTTTTAATAAAACATTTTGGATTTTCCAGGCACTAAAATATTGCCTTACAGTTGAAGTAAACCAAAAGGAATATACGCTTTGATTATAACGCGCAGTAGCAGGGTCTTCTTTTGTTGCAGCATGCAAATGATGACCAAAATTATGTTCAATATAAAAGTGCATATATAATGATGGAATCAAAAGAACTTTACCAATAAAGCGCTCTTTTGTGTTTTGTCTATGTCCAAGTTCGTGAGCAACATTTATTCCATTTACTGCTAAAACAATTCCAACAGAGATTACTAAACCAACAAACTCATATGTTTCAAATTTATGTAAAGACACTTCTAGTAGCGCCCAAGTCAATAGCAGAAATACAATAGGAAGATTTAAATATAATAGCCAATCGAACAGTTTGTTTTTAACTTTGCTTTTAACTTCTTCAGCCTCTAAATTATAAGTGTTTATTGGAAATATTAATTCAAAAATAGGAATAATCACAAAAGCATAAAAAGGAGTTAAAAATAGATATGCACCTTTAAAATATAAACCAATAAATGCCATAAAAGGAATCGAAAAAGCGGCTAGATATTTAAGATTACTCATGTTTTATAAATATTAACTAAGTTTTATCAAATATAGTGAATTACAGATAAAAATAAAATTGTAGTTTAGTGAGTTATATATAGGCATATAGAATTTTGACAAATTTTAATAACATACTAGATAAGCTGAAAGGCTTTGTGAAAAGATATTATACTAATGAACTTATTAAAGGCAGTATATTATTTTTTAGCATAGGCTTATTATATTTTTTATTTACGCTTTTGGTCGAACATTTTTTGTGGTTGAACACAACAGCTAGGACAATTTTATTTTGGGTATTTATATTTGTTGAAGTAGGGTTGTTCTTTAAATTTATTGCTGTTCCTTTAACGAAGCTATTCAATCTTCAAAAGGGAATAAATTATGAAAATGCTTCAAAAATTATTGGCAACCATTTTCCTGAAGTTAACGATAAACTATTAAATGTTCTTCAACTAAAACAAAACACCTCTGAATCTGAATTATTACTAGCTAGTATTGAACAAAAATCAATTGAGCTAAACCCAATACCTTTTAAATTAGCTATAAACTTTAAACAAAACATAAAGTATTTGAAGTATGCGGCTATTCCTGTTTTATTAGTTGCATTATTTTCTATTACAGGACATTTTAATTGGTTTAGTGATAGCTACCAACGTGTTGTTAATTATAAAACCGCCTATGAGCCACCAGCACCCTTTCAGTTTTTTGTAATTAATGAACATTTAAATGCAGTTGAAAACAAAGACTTTAAACTTAGTATTAAAACAGCAGGAAATGTTATTCCAGAAAATGCTCAAATCACATATAATAATGAAACATATTATTTGAAACAGAATGGTATTGGCGATTTTGATTATACGTTTAATAGGCCAAAATCTGATATAGTTTTTCAACTATCTGGAAATAATGTTGTTTCTAAGCCTTATAAGATTAATGTTGTTGAAGTACCAACGCTATTAAGTTTCGAAATGGTTTTAGATTATCCTAGTTATATAAACAAGAAAGGCGAGGTTTTAAAAAGTACTGGAAACGCGGTGATTCCACAAGGCACTAAGGTTACTTGGAATCTTAAAACCAAGTCTACAGACTATGTTAACATGTACGCTAAAGACACATTAGATTTTGTTTTAGATGAATCAGAAATTTTTGTTTTAACTAAACAATTATCACAAAGTTTAGATTATAGCTTAAGCATTAGCAATAGTAATTTGAAAGATTACGAAAACCTATCATTTAATATTGATGTCATTAAAGATGAATATCCAGAGCTAAATATCCAAATGGAGAAAGACTCTTTAGATCAGCAAAGTTTATATTTCTTTGGACAAGCAAGTGATGATTATGGGTTAAGTAAGTTGCAATTAGTTTATTACCCTTCTTTAGATGAAAGTAAAAAAAATGTTGAGACGCTTTCAGTGTCTTCTACAAATTTTGATGAATTTGTAAGCGCATTTCCTAATAATTTAAATATTGAAGAAGGCGTTCCTTATGAGTTGTATTTTGAAGTATTTGATAACGATGCACTTCATAATTATAAAAGCACCAAAAGCACTGTATTTAATTACAGAAAAAGAACTTTAGAAGAGGATGAGCAAAAGCAACTTAAAGAGCAAAAGGAAACTATTAAAGACCTTAATAAATCATTAGAAAAATTTGAAGAGCGTCAAAAGGAATTAGAAGAGCTTTCTAAAACCCAAAAAGAGAAATCGGAACTCAATTTTAATGATAAAAAGAAGTTTCAAGACTTTTTAAAACGACAAAAGCAACAGGAGGAAATGATGCAGAATTTTAATAAGAAATTAAAAGATAACCTTGAAGAGTTTCAGAAAGAAAACCCTGAAGAGGATCAATTTAAGGAAGATTTAAATCAGCGATTAAAAGAAAACGAAGAACAATTAAAACAAGACGAAAAACTTTTAGAAGAATTAGAGAAGCTTCAAGAAAAAATAAATAAGGAGGAACTAACAGAAAAGTTAGAAAAGTTATCAAAGCAAACTAAAAATCAAAAGAGAAGTTTAGAGCAGTTATTAGAGCTTACCAAAAGATATTATGTTGCTAAAAAAATGGAAAAACTTCAAAAAGAACTTGAAAAATTAGCAGAAGAGCAAGAAAAATTATCTAATGAATCTAAAGAAAATAATACTAAAGAAAAGCAAGACGAACTTAATAAGCAGTTTGATGAGTTTAAAAAAGAATTAGAAGAACTTCAAAAGGATAATGAGGAACTCAAGAAACCTATGGATGTCCCTCAAGACAAACTAGCTGAGAAAGAAATACAGGAAGAACAAAAAGAGGCATCAGACGAATTAGATAAAAATGAGAAGAGTGATGATGATAAGCAACAACAGGAAAGCCAGCAAAAGGCTCAAAAAAGCCAAAAATCAGCCGCTAAAAAAATGAAGAAGATGAGCCAGCAAATGCAGCAGAGTATGCAAATGTCTAGTGGTGAACAAATGCAAGAAGACACAGAAATGTTGCGTCAAATATTAGATAATTTAATCGTATTCTCTTTTGACGAAGAAGCATTAATGAATCAATTTAAAGGAATTGAGGTTAATCATAATAAATATGCTACATATTTAAAAAAGCAAAGTAATTTAAGAGAGCACTTTTCCCATATTGATGATAGTTTATTTGCCCTATCGTTAAGGCAGCCAAAATTATCTGAAATAGTAAATAAAGAGATTTCAGAAGTGTTTTTCAATATTGACAAATCTATTGAACAACTTTCTGAAAACAGAATGCACCAAGGCATTGCTAACCAGCAATATACTATTACAGCAGCCAATAATTTAGCAGATTTTTTAAGTGATAGTATGGATAGCATGCAAATGCAAATGAAAGCTCAGGGACAAGGCCAAGGTCAAGGGAAATCAGAAGAAGGTCTCCCGGATATTATTAAAAGTCAAGAAGAACTTAATAAAGAGATGCAAGATGGCATGAAAAAGAGTGAAGACGGAAAGCCTAAGGATGGAGAAAATGGAAAAGAAGGTGAAAAAGAAGGCGATGACAAAGGTAAGGGCAAAAAAGGAAAAGAAGGAAAAGATGGTAATCAGCAAGGTGAAGGCGAAGGTTCAAATGAAGAAATGAATGGAGAACTTTATAGAATATATCAGCAACAACAACAGATTAGACAAGCGCTAGAAAATAGATTAGCTAAAGAAGGAAAAAAAGGGGTAGGAAACAATCTTTTAAAGCAAATGGAGCAAATTGAAATGGATTTATTAAATAAAGGGTTTACCAATCAAACGCTTTCTAAAATGATGAATTTACAGCATCAATTATTAAAACTAGAAAATGCTACTTTTCAACAAGGAGAGGATAATAAGAGGAAATCTGAAACGAATAAAACAGAGCATAATAACACTACAAATAATCAATTACCAACGGCAAGAAAGTATTTTAATACCACAGAAATATTAAACAGACAAGCGCTACCTTTACGCCACGTTTATAAAAAGAAAGTACAAGAATATTTTAAGCAAAACAATGATTAATTTTAATTACGAAACAGATATTCATTTACCAAATGAGAATATATTGTCACAATGGATTTCTAATGTCATCCTCGCTGAAGGCTTTAAAGAAGATGAAATAAATTATGTGTTTTGTGATGATGTATATCTACATAAAATTAATTTAGAATTCCTTAAGCACGATACCCTAACAGACATTATTAGTTTTGATTACTCTGTAGGGAAAATACTACAAGGTGATATATTTATTTCTACTGAACGGGTAGTTGATAACGCCAAAGATTTTGATGTATCTTTTCAAGATGAATTACATAGGGTCATTGTTCATGGCGTTCTACATTATTGTGGTTATAAAGACAAAACGGATACTGATGCTAAAGTCATGAGAGATAAAGAGAACTTCTATCTTGAGCAATTAAAAGAGAATTCCTAGAATCAACGTATATTTGCAAATTATATAAAACAATAAATTGTTCCACGTGAAACAATTTTCTTTTTAAGATTAGAGTACAATGTTTAACGAAGTATATGATGTCATAGTTGTTGGAGCAGGTCACGCCGGAAGTGAAGCTGCAGCAGCTTCTGCAAATATGGGTAGTAAAACTCTGTTGATTACAATGAATTTGCAGAATATTGCTCAAATGTCTTGCAATCCAGCAATGGGAGGAATTGCAAAAGGACAAATTGTTCGAGAAATTGATGCGCTAGGTGGTTATAGTGGTATTGTAAGCGATACGTCAGCTATTCAATTTAAAATGCTTAACAAATCTAAGGGGCCAGCTATGTGGAGCCCAAGAGTACAAAGTGACAGGATGCGTTTTGCAGAAGACTGGCGTTTGATGTTAGAACAAACGAAAAATCTGGATTTTTATCAGGACATGGTGTCTGGCTTACTAATTGAAAAAGATCGCGTTATTGGTGTAAGAACATCTTTAGGTTTAAAAGTTAAAGCAAAAACAGTTATACTTACTAATGGCACTTTTTTAAATGGATTAATTCATATTGGAGACAAGAATTTTGGTGGCGGTAGAGCAGGAGAGAGAGCAGCGACTGGGATTACAGAACAGTTAGTTGGTTTGGGTTTTGATTCTGGCAGAATGAAAACAGGAACACCACCAAGAGTTGATGGACGTTCGTTAGACTATTCAAAAATGATTGAACAGCCAGGGGATGATAATCCTGAAAAATTTTCCTATTTAGATATCACAAAGCCTCTAATCGAACAACGTTCATGTCACATGACTTATACAAGTCCTGAGGTTCATGATTTACTTCGTGAAGGGTTTGAGCGCTCACCAATGTTTAATGGAAGGATAAAGAGTATAGGTCCGCGTTATTGCCCTTCAATTGAAGATAAAATAAATAGGTTTTCAGAAAAAGATAGACATCAATTGTTTGTTGAACCTGAGGGTTGGAATACTGTTGAGGTTTATGTGAATGGGTTTTCTACATCACTTCCTGAAGATGTTCAGTTTAAAGCTATGCGATCTATAGTCGGTTTTGAAAATGTGAAATTTTTTAGACCTGGCTATGCTATTGAGTATGATTATTTTCCTCCTACACAATTAAAACACACTTTGGAAACGAAGCTTGTTGATGGTTTGTTTTTCGCAGGTCAGATTAATGGGACAACTGGGTATGAAGAAGCCGCATCTCAGGGTTTAATGGCAGGGATTAATGCTAGCCTACAGGTTAATAATAAAGAACCATTTATTCTAAAAAGAAATGAAGCTTATATAGGCGTTTTAATCGATGATTTAATTACTAAAGGCACAGAAGAGCCTTATAGAATGTTTACATCTCGTGCTGAATATAGGACATTGCTTCGTCAAGATAATGCAGATTTTAGATTAACACCAAAAGGTTTTCAGTTAGGATTAGCAAGCGAAGAGAGACTCAGAAAAATGGAAAACAAACAGGAAGAATCTGCTAAATTTGTTTCTTTTTTCGAGAAGACAAGTGTTAAACCAAAAGATATAAACCCAATTCTAGAATCTAAAGGCTCCGCAGTTGTTAATCAGTCCGGAAAATTATTTAAGATTTTTTCAAGACCTAACATAGATATGGAAGATGTTAGAAAAATAGAAAGCGTAGAATCTTATATTCAAGACAATAACTTAGATGTTGAAGTTATAGAACAAGCTAAAATTCAGATTAAATATTCTGGATATATTGCAAAAGAAAAGAATAATGCTGACAAACTTAATAGACTAGAAAATATTAAAATACCAACTAATTTTGATTACTCAAAGTTAAAATCTATGAGCCTTGAGGCTAGAGAAAAATTAAATAAAATACAACCTGTAACTATTTCTCAAGCGTCAAGAATTAGTGGAGTTTCTCCAAGTGATATCTCTGTTTTGTTAGTTTACATGGGGAGATAAATAGATAATCGATATTTAATTCGTTCCACGTGGAACAAAATACTCGCTAGTGAAAAATCAACACGTATATTTAGAGGCAAAAGATCATTCGGTATCAGGAGAAAACTTTCAATTACTGTATGATCTAGAATTGGATATGTTGGTTACTTCACCTCAGCCTTCTGCAGAAAAACTACCAGACTATTATAAAAGCGAAGATTATATCTCTCATACTAACACTAAGCGTAATTTGTTTGAAAGTGTTTATCATATTGTAAGAAAATCAGCAATTAAAAGAAAGCTAAACCTTATTAATTCATTTGTAGCTGACAGCAAAAATCTTTTAGATGTAGGTTGCGGAACAGGTGATTTTTTGCAAACCGCAAGCATAAATAATTGGAGGATTTCTGGGATTGAACCAAACCAAAAGGCAAGAAAAATTGCAAACCAAAAAACACAAAGGGCAGTTTATAAAGCTGAAGAGCTTTTAAAATTTAAACCACAAAGTTTTGATGTAATTACCCTTTGGCATGTCTTGGAGCATCTACCTAATTTGAACGAACAATTATCTATTTTTAAATCTCTATTAAAAACAAATGGGACCTTAATTGTTGCAGTTCCTAATTTTAAAAGTTACGATGCAATTCATTATAAAAATTTTTGGGCAGCTTATGATGTACCAAGGCACCTTTGGCATTTTTCTCAGGCTTCAATCACCAAATTGGCAACTAAGAAAAACATGAAGGTTATTAAAACGCTTCCGATGAAATATGATGCCTTTTATGTTAGTTTACTTTCAGAAAAAAATAAATCTAGCAAAATGAATCCTATTAATGCTTTTTGGATAGGATTGCTTTCTAATATGAAAGCAAGAAAGTCTGGAGAATACTCTTCAATCATTTATTGCTTAAAAAACAATTAAAACGGCATTTCAAAACCCTTCCTGCTTTTGTTTGAGTCTAAAGGTATAAATCAAGCTGATTGTTTTAAAAGTTGTTTAAAACGCTTTATTTTAAGCAATACATAATAGTAATAATTTATTATTCATTAAGCTAATTATAAATATTGTTTATATTATATATTTTACGCTTGATTAATGTTTTTACTTTCATATTTTTGCACAATTAAAAAAACAAACAAATGAAAAATATAATGTATATCGCTTTAGCGATTTTAACTTTAGCATCTTGTCAGCAATCTCAAAAAATTGGATTTATTGACAATGGAAAAGTGATTAATGATTATCAAAAGAAAATAGATCTTGAAGAAGAATTTAAAGCTAAAGATTTAGCGTTCCAAAAAAGAACGGATAGTATTGGTAAAGCATTTCAATTAGAAGTTCAGCAAACTCAAGTTTTGGCTCAAAAAGAAACACAAAGCAAAGCTCAAGAATTGATGGGTGGATTGCAACAAAAGCAGCAGGTTTTACAGCAGCAAATGCAATATGAACAGCAACAACTTCAGCAACAGTTTCAAGTAGAAATAGATTCTATAATTACTAAAGTAAAGGACTTTGTAAAAGACTATGGAAAAAATAATGGCTTTACTTATATTTTAGGGAGTAATGAAGCTGGGAGTGTTATGTTTGGAGCAGAAGAGAATGATTTAACCGAAGCAGTAACAAAGGCGCTTAACTCAGAGCATAGTAAATAACATACTGATAATCAATTATTTATAAAAGACACTTGATTTTTCTTGTGTCTTTTTATTTACAATAAAATGAAAATGTATTAGGTAAAATAGAGAAGCTTATATCACCTTTACCAATAAGCTCACCATCAGCTTGAATATATGGTGTATGATCTTTATTAATTTCTATTTGTATTGCTTTTGACTTTCTTGTTTCTACTTTTTTATAGTTGACTATTTTTCCATTATAAAAGCTTGCAATGATTAATAATTACAAACTACTGTTTTGATTTTGCCATGGTTAAGCCGTTTTTTTATGAAGTAAACGTGTTAACTTTATTGATAAATCTGTTAAGATAATTTTAGAATTACCATTACGTTCAATATGATAAATAGCATTTTGTAATTCATCAGAAATTTCTATAATATTATTATCATGAACAAAGGGAGCAAATTTTTCAAGTTGAAAATTTGTAGATTTTGGTTCAAAATACACCAATTCATTTGCGTTATAATTCAACAATAATGTTTGTCTAAAAAAGTCCAAACAAAAAAGTAAAAATTGTTTTTGTGTTTCACGTCCAGTCTTAGCAATGTCTTCACTCCAAGAAATTAAATCATGTATGGCGCTTTTATTTCCTTTCGCCTTAAAGGCAGATCGAATCCAAAATACGAACCATTCTTCAAATTGAGTGTCTTCAGTATCGTGATAAACCATATCACAAGCTTTATTAAAATTGCCATTAACTTGATGTGCAATTTTATTAGCTACTGCAATATCTAAGCTATAATTTTTGATAAGAGCATCCTTAATAACTTCATTTGCTAAAGGAGGGAAATGTAGTACCTGACATCGTGATCGAATAGTATTGATAATTTGTTCCTCATCTTCAGCTATTAAAATAAATACAGTTTTGCTAGGAGGTTCTTCAATAAGCTTTAATAATTTATTTGCGGCAGAAATATTCAATTTCTCTGCCATCCAAATAAGCATTATTTTGTATCCGCCTTCATAAGGTTTTAAAGCTAAGGCTTTTACTATTTCATGAGCTTCATCTACACCAATCAGACCTTGTTTATTATCAACGCCAAGCAATTTATACCAATCAAATAAATTGCCATAAGGTTGTTGGTTAATAAGTTGGCGCCATTCTTCTAAATAGAATTTTGAAACAGGCTTACTCTTTACTTTTTCACTTGTAGTCACAGGAAAAGCAAAATGTAAATCTGGATGAGAAACAGTATTGAATTTAAGATTGCACGTTTCATTCCCTCCAGTATTTTCAGCATTAATATTTTGACATAAAATATATTGTGAATATGCAATAGCCATAGGCAAGGTCCCTGAACCTTCAGGCCCAACAAATAATTGCGCATGAGGAATTCGACCATTATCAACACTTTGTGTTAAATGATTTTTGATATGGTCTTGGCCAAAAATATCTTTGAAAAGCATAAAACAAACCTACATAATTTTTTGGTTTTAAGTAGTATGATATAAAGTGAAAAACAAATAATTAGCGAATGAAGATAGTATCAATCTTGTCTTTTTTTCTGAAACGAATAAATTATATTTGCACAGCCAAAATGTATATATGAAAACTCTTAATGATTTTAATTTTGAAAATAAAAAAGCACTTATTCGTGTAGATTTTAATGTGCCGTTAGATGATAATTTTGAAGTTACAGATGACACAAGAATACTATCTGCAAAGCCAACTATTATAAAAATCCTTGAAGATGGTGGGAGTTGTATATTGATGTCTCATTTAGGTCGACCTAAAGGTGTTCAAGAGGAATTTTCTTTAAACCATATTGTTGAAAAAGTGAAAGATATTATAGGAGTTGAAATTATATTTGTTTCAAATTGTGTTGGTGAAGAGGCTGAACTAGCTGCACAAAACCTTCGACCTGGTGAAGTACTATTGTTAGAAAACTTACGCTTTCATGAAGAAGAAAAACAAGGTGATAAAAATTTTGCTAAACAACTTTCAAAATTAGGAGATATATACGTGAATGACGCATTCGGAACAGCTCACAGAGCACATGCATCTACAACAGTCGTGGCTCAATTTTTTCCTAATCATAAGTGTTTTGGATATTTATTGGCTCAAGAAATTGATAGCATAAAAAAAGTAATGGAAACAGGCGAAAAACCAGTTTTAGCAATTTTAGGAGGTGCTAAAGTATCTTCAAAAATAACGATCATAGAAAACATTTTAGATAAAATAGACCATTTAATTATAGGAGGCGGAATGACGTTTACGTTTATTAAAGCTCAAGGCGGGAGCATTGGTAATTCTCTAGTTGAAGATGATAAAATGGAATTAGCAATAGAAATTTTAGAATTAGCAAAAAAGAAGAACGTAAAAATCCACTTACCCACAGATGTAGTTGCGGCTAAGACATTTAGTAATGAAACTGAAACAAAGATTATGGATGTTGATCATATTTCTGATGGTTGGATGGGATTAGATGTTGGGCCAAAATCTATAGCTAATTTTCATAATGTTGTGATGCAAAGCAAAACTATTCTTTGGAATGGTCCTTTAGGTGTTTTTGAAATGGACAACTTTGCAAAAGGAACAATCGCTTTAGGAAACTCAATTGCAGAAGCAACCAAAAATGGAGCTTTTTCTTTAGTTGGAGGAGGTGATTCTGTTGCTGCAGTAAAACAGTTTGATTTTCAAGATAAGGTAAGCTATGTAAGTACAGGAGGAGGCGCTATGTTAGAAAGTTTAGAAGGAAAAACCTTACCAGGAATAGAAGCTATATTAAATTAGAAGTATGTTTTTCGTTAAAACGGTAACCTCATTTTAATATCTAAGAAAAAAGCACGAATTTAGCCATTGCCTCGTTTCTATATATAAATAAAACAATGAATTCTCAATTAAAAAATGCTTTAGTACCATTTTGTTTTTTCTGTTTTAGTTTCTTGTGCGCTCAAGATTCTATTCAAGATCAACAGTTAGATGAAAAGAATCCTAAAGAACAACTTACAGAAGGGAAACTCACAATAAGCGATAGCGTTCTTGATGGTAATGCAATGTATCAAAAACAAATTGAAGTCATTGAAGATTCAACAGCAATTAAATCATTAGAAGATTTAGATTATGCTTCAGAAATTGATCAAAAGTGGTTAGAAGAATTATATAGTAATTCATTATATGATACTATATACAAAACAGTTTCAGAATTAAAATATGATGATGTAGATTACCCAGAGCTTTCTACAGATACATTAAAAGCTAGATTGGTAGAGTTAAATTCCAGAACTCCATTTAATATAGAATATAACCCATCACTAGAGAGAGTGATAAAGTCCTTTTTAAAAAACAGACGAAAATCAATGGAGACTTTAATGGGTTTAAGCCATTATTATTTCCCAATGTTTGAACAAGAGTTTGATAATTATAATATTCCATTAGAAATAAAATATTTATCTATTGTAGAATCAGCTCTTAAACCAAGGGCACGTTCTAGAGTTGGAGCTACTGGATTATGGCAGTTTATGTACTTAACCGGAAGAGAATATGGTTTAGATGTAAACAGTTATGTAGACGAGCGAAGTAATCCTATAAAATCTACTGGAGCAGCAGCTAAATATTTAGCGAAATTATATAAACTTTTTGGGGATTGGGATTTGGCTTTAGCAGCTTATAATTCAGGGCCAGGAAATGTAAGCAAAGCTATTCGACGTTCTGGAGGATATAAAAATTATTGGAATATTCGCCATCATCTTCCAAGGGAAACAGCAGGATATGTTCCAGCTTTTTTTGCAACAATGTATATTTTTGAATATGCTGAAGAGCATGGTTTTAAGCCAAAGAAACCTCAATTTAATTATATTGAGACTGATACTATTAGAGTAAAGCATATGATAACTTTAGATCAAGTATCAGAGGCTACAGGAGTTAAAATTGAAACGCTTCAATATTTAAACCCATCATATAAACTAGATATTATTCCTTTTATAAAAGGAGAAACACATGCCTTACGTTTGCCAAAACAAGCTTTAGGGGTTTTTGTAAATAATGAAGAAAAAATATATGCTTTCGCAAAGGATGAATTTGACAAACGAGAAAAACCATTGCCACAATTTTATAAAGCCGAAAGTAAAACAACGTATAGAGTAAAATCGGGAGATTATTTAGGAAGAATAGCTAGAAAGTATGGCGTGAGAGTAAGTCAAATAAAACGTTGGAATGGTTTACGGAGTAATAATTTAAAAATAGGACAACGCTTAACGATTTATCCCAGAAACTCAACATATAATTCAGCCTTAGCAAAAAATAATCCCACTTCTTCGAATAACAAAAAAACTTATAAAGTAAAGCATGGTGACTCTTTATGGAGTATAGCACAAAAATTCCCTGGAGTTTCTGTACAAAACATCAAAGATTGGAACGATATTAGCGGGAATATGCTAAAACCAGGAATGACACTTAAAGTATCTAAAGGATAAGTGTTGTTTAAAAACACCAATAATTATGCAAAAAGCCTTATTAATTGCAGTTTCTATTTTAGTATTAATAGCCTGTAATGACAATTCAAAATCAACAAATAAAAAAATCCTTTCTAAATCTTCAGGAAATATAAATGATTTATCTGTAGTTATAGATAACGAATTATGGCAAGGAAGTGTGGGTGAAGCTATAAGAAATATCATTGCAGCGCCTGTATATGGATTACCACAGGATGAACCTTTATTTTCTATAGGTCAAATTCCACCAAGTGTTTTTACTGGTTTTGTAAAGAAAAGTCGAATCATATTAAAAATAGAAAAGGATTTGGATGAGTCTTCAGTAAAAATAGGAAGCAATGTATTTGCTAGACCTCAAAAGTTAGTTGTAGTTTCAGGTAAAACAAATGCAGAAATTATTAGTTTAATTACTGAAAATTCACAAAGAATAATTAGTGCGTTAAAAAGTGAAGAAATTAAAGAAAAGCAAAGGCGGATAAGAAAATCTCTTCATAAAAATAATAATATTGAAAAAAACTTAGGTTTAACTATAGATTTTCCATCTGCTTATAGAATAGCAAAAGAAGAAGATAAGTTCTTTTGGATTCGTAAGGATATTAATACTGGAACAACTAATTTGCTGATTTATGAGCTTCCTTTTAACGCTATACAAAATAATGACAGTCTTGTGGGTCAGATTATAAAAATAAGAGATTCAATTGGAAAAGTACATATTCCAGGCCCAACAGATGACGCCTATATGATTACAGAAGAAGCTTATGCACCTTTTTTAGCTAAAACTAAAATAAATGATAAAATAACGATAGAAACTAAAGGTATTTGGGATGTTAAAAATGCTTTTATGTCAGGGCCTTTTATAAATTATATTATTGAAGACAAAACAAACAACAGGCTTGTGGTTATTGAAGGGTTTGCTTTTGCTCCGTCTGTTAGTAAACGAGATTATATGTTTGATTTAGAAGCTATAATAAAGACTATTAAAATAAAATAGAGATAAAAAAAAGCCAACGCATTGCGTTGGCTTTTTTAATATGAGTTAAAGTTCAGTTAGTCTTCTTTTTTATCTTTAGCTTCTTCATCTTCTTCTTTACTAGCATCTTTAAATTCCTTAATTCCACTACCAAGACCACGCATTAATTCAGGAATTTTTTTACCACCAAAAAGCAATAAAATTATTATCACAATTAAAGCTATTTGCCAAGGCCCAACCATTCCTAAAAATATACTTGAAAATATCATAACTATTTATTTTGTTTGGCAAAGTTAATAATTAAAGTTTAATATTACTGTTTAAACAACAACTTTAGCACAAAGTAAAAGTATGCTTGATTTATTTTCTTTAATTTTGTTTTTATATGAGTGATACAAATAAGAATCCAAAGAGATTTGCAAAAAAACTACTCCATAAATATCGGTTAGTTATATTAAATGAAGACACTTTTGAAGAGAGAATATCATTTAAGTTAACACGCTTAAATGTGTTTGTTTTGTTTTCGCTTTCAGCTATTTTTTTAGTTGTTGTTACAATACTCTTAATAGCATTTACACCTTTAAGAGAATATATTCCTGGTTATTCATCAACAGCATTAAAAAAACAAGCCATTGAGTTAAATTATAAAACAGATTCTCTACAACAAGTAATAGCTATAAATGAACAGTATTTTTCATCTATTAAAAAAGTACTACACGGAGAGGTTAATGCCGTAGAATTTAATAGAGATTCTTTATTAGAAGAAGCAAAATTTGATATGAATGAGATTGATATTGCTCCAACAAAAGCAGATTCAATTTTAAGAGAAAAAGTTGATAAAGAAGATAAATATAATTTGTTTGAATCTGCTGCATCTAAGGCAAATTTTGTGTTATTTCCACCCGTTAATGGCACAATTACCGAAGGTTATAATGTTAAAGAAAAGCATTATGCAGTAGATATTGTTGTGTTAAAAGACGCACCTATAAAGGCGACTGCAGATGGGACTGTTATATTTGCAGAATGGACAGCGGAAACAGGTTACGTATTAATAATCGAACATAGTTTTGGGTTAATTTCTGTTTATAAGCATAATGCTTTACTAACTAAAAACCAAGGTGATTTTGTAAAAGCGGGAGAGGTAATTGCTACAGCAGGAAATACAGGAGAATTTACAACTGGACCACATTTACATTTTGAATTGTGGAGTGATGGTTATCCAATTAACCCTACAAATTTTATAGATTTTAAATAAATGATTTCATTAAAATCAGTACTTGCAAAACCATTTGCGAAGCGTGTTTATAAATCCATTCAAAAATGGGCTAATAATCCTTATGAAACGCAAGATAAAGTATTTAAGAATTTAATTAGCGAAGCCACATCAACACAGTTTGGTATCGATCATGACTTCATTAGTATTAATTCTTATAACGATTTTGTTAAAAGAGTTCCAGTTCGTGACTATGAGGCTTTAAAGCATTATGTAGATCGTGTTGTAGAAGGTGAAAAGGATATTCTGTGGAAAGGTAAACCTATCTATTTTGCAAAAACATCAGGCACAACTTCAGGAGCAAAATATATTCCAATCACAAAAGAAAGTATGCCAAGTCATATTGAAGCTGCTAGAAATGCGATTTTATTGTATATCTATGAAACTGGAAACTCAAAATTTGTAGATGGTAAAATGATCTTTCTTCAAGGTAGTCCAATTTTAGAAAAACAGAATAACATAAAATTGGGTAGACTTTCAGGAATTGTTGCCCATTATGTGCCTCAATACTTACAAAAAAATCGAATGCCTTCTTGGGAAATTAATTGCATTGAAGACTGGGAAACTAAGATAGAGGCTATTGTTAAGGAGACTTTGCCAGAGAATATGACTATTATTTCTGGAATCCCCTCATGGGTGCAAATGTATTTTGAGAGGCTTCAACAGAAAACAGGAAAACAGATAGGGGATATTTTTAAAAACTTCAATTTATTTATTTTTGGTGGCGTTAATTATGAACCATATAGGGCAAAATTTGAAAACCTTATTGGAAGAAAAGTAGACACTATAGAGTTCTATCCAGCAAGTGAAGGTTTTTTTGCTTTTCAAGACAAACAAAACGAAAAAGGGATGCTGCTTCAATTGAATTCGGGTATATTTTATGAATTTATAAAAGAAGAAGATTTTTTTAATGAAAACCCTAAACGGATTGATATTACTAATGCTGAAATAGGTATCAATTATGTAATGATAATTTCTACTAACGCAGGGCTTTGGGCATACAATTTAGGAGATACAATTCAATTCACTTCAATTAAGCCATTTAGATTAATTGTTACAGGTAGAATAAAGCATTTCATTTCAGCTTTTGGAGAACATGTTATTGGCAAAGAAGTAGAATACGCTTTACAAGAAGCAATAAAAAGAGATAACAATATTAGGATTAGTGAATTCACAGTAGCGCCTAAAATTAACCCAGAAGTAGGATTGCCATATCATGAATGGTTTATAGAGTTTGAAAGTGAACCAATAGATATTTCATCTTTAGAAAATGAAATAGATAAGGCATTACAAGATCAGAATAGTTATTATTTAGATTTAATCAAGGGTCATGTTTTACAATCATTGAAAATCACTAAAGTAAAAAAGAATGGGTTTCATGACTATATGAAATCTATAGGAAAATTAGGAGGCCAAAACAAAATTCCACGCTTATCTAATAACAGAGAAATAGCTATAGCATTACAAGACTTGAAATTAACGAAATAGTAGTATATTAGCACGCTAAACAGACTAAATGAGTAAGAAGAGACATCATGAAAGAACCAGAGCCCAGATAAGCTCAAATGCAATTGAAAGAATGTATGTTACGATGAGACATTTGTTTAATCGTGGCTTTTACAAACCTATGGGTGTATCAGGAGAAACACTTAGAGAAGCTTTATTGCAATTAAGGCCAGAAATATATGGTTCAATAGCAGAAGATAAAGCAGAATTGGAAGGCCTTTTATACGTTATTGATAGACTTCCTATAGGAATTGAAGAGTGTTCGTTTATTAATTTAACAAGTGACGAAGGCTATGGGAGCTCCCATTTTAAACCTATAATTCCGCCTAAAAGAAGACGTAATTGTTATAGAATTGATGAAGAGCAGATGAATATAGAAATTACTCGTGGGCGTTCTGAAATATATGATATACTTACTCACCTTACCTTCCTTTTTATTGAATCTCATAAAATAAGTAAACGTGTAATTATTAACGAAAAGGGAGCAACCACAAGAGATTGGATTAAACTTGAAAAAGCGGCACTTTCAAAAAAGAAGTTAACACAGCAAGAACGAGAAATAGCTATTTCTCATACAGCTAATATTTTAGGAAGAACTTTTAATGAATTAAATGAAGTGTATAGTGAATTTTCTGTGCCAGAACAGCCAGAGCGTTTATTACATATTGTTTATTGGCTTGGTAAGTTAGCCATAGAAGAAGTAGTAAATAATAACAAGCGTACAGTAACTTTTAGCCCTGTCCTAAGAGAACGTTTAGGTCATCATATTCATGGTGAAGCCTGGTCTAATAATATAAAACAGATTCTTCATGATAAAGGGTTATTAGAAAGACCTATACATATTATTAGCGCTAACATGCATAGCGTTATGAATGCTATTTTTGCACCAAACGCACTTAAAAACATGTCATCTAAGAAAGACATTTTTGAAGTTTATGAAGCCATAAGCAATAAAAACAATGCAGGTTTACGCAATAAAGTTAACAAAGAAGCGTTGCAAAATGGAATGATATATATAGAAGACACATCAGGAACCAATATTAACGTTCAAATTTTTGATACCTCTAAAATAGATTTTTCTAAAACAGATACTATAGTTAGTGAAAATTTTTTAAAATCTGAAAAGCCTGTCATTTTTGTTATGGACTACGCTTTTGGAGAGCAAGCCTATGAGACTATAGATGAGTTATTAAAGCCTTATAAGTCAAATGGGAAAAGTACATTTTTAAATGTTGAATCCATATCTATTATGGGAAAAGCAGGTATTTTGGAAGGTAAAAAAGGAGATATTATGATTCCTTCAGCACATATATTTGAAGGCACAGCAGATAACTATCCTTTTAAAAATGAATTAAGTAAAAGTGATATTGAAGATGAAGGGGTTGATGTTTGTGAAGGAGCTATGATAACTGTTTTAGGAACGTCATTACAAAACAAAGATATTTTAAGGTTCTTTCACAACTCTACATGGAATGTAATTGGATTAGAGATGGAAGGAGCTCACTATCAAAAAGCAATACAAGCCGCTTCAAAAGTTAGAGGCAGCATTAACCCAAATGTGAAAGTTCGTTATGCATATTACGCAAGTGACAACCCTTTAGAGACAGGAAGCACATTAGCTTCTGGAGGATTAGGAACCTCTGGAGTAAGGCCTACGTATTTAATAACCAGAAAAATTTTACAACAAATATTCAATTAATAATTTAGAAGCTATTATGAGTGAAAATTTACCAAATAACCAAGACGAAGTAGATTTAGGGCAATTATTTAATGCTATTGGAAGAGTTTTCGACAGATTTATAAACTTTATAACATCTATTTTTAAAGCTATTTTTTCAGTATTTATTTATGCTCTTAAAGCTATTATAGTAAACTTTAAAATTATTGCTACAGTTGTAATTATAATGGGCATTTTAGGATATGGTTTAGAGAAAATGAAACCTAACGTTTATAGTTCTGAAATGTTAATAAGAACATATTTTGATGCTAAATACCAATTAGCCACTAACATTAGTTATTATAATGCGTTGTTAGTAGACGAAGACTATGTCACATTATCTGGGATTTTTGACACTCCAAAGGATACGATACAGTCACTTGTTGAATTTGAAATTTTTCCTGGACCTGAAACAGAGAATGACCGGATTGTTGAATACAATGAGTTTATTAAGTCAATAGATAGTGTTAGAGCACAGGAGTTGAGTTTTGATGAATTTATTGAAAATAGAGATATATTTAGCGGAAGTCTATTCATTTTAAAAGTTTATTCGACAAAGAAAGACCTTTTTAAAGACCTTGAAAAAGGTATTGATAGCTCATTTAACAATAGATATTCTGAAAAGAAGAAGAAGAAAAGAGATGATATTATTGATATTCAAAAGGAAAATATTTCAGCCTCAATTGTTCAGTTAGACTCTCTTCAAACTATATATGTAGACGTTCTTAAAAAAGAATCTGAAAAGGCGTCGGCATCAATAGGATTAGGCGATGGATTTCCTTTACAGCAAGAAAAATCGACAACTAAAGAATTCGAATTAATTAATAAAGAAATTGCATTAAGAGAGCGAATAAGAGCTCTAGATGAACAAAAGGTAGAAGAGAGTGTGTATTTTGATGTGATTTCAAGTTTTCAAGAAATTGGAAATAGAGAAATGAAAATAACAGAAAAATATTCTATTCTTCTCCCAATATTAGGATTTTTATTACTTTGCTTTTTGTATTTAGCCTCAAAAACAATAAAATTTGCTAAAAAATATGAAGCATAAAACACCAATATTAATTACAGGAGGAGCTGGTTTTATTGGTTCTCATGTTGTTAGATTGTTTGTAAATAAATATCCAGAGTACCATTTATATAACTTAGATAGTTTGACTTATGCTGGAAATCTAGAAAACCTAAAAGATCTTGAAAGCAAATCGAATTATACGTTTTTAAAGGCAGATATTACTGATGAAAAAACCATAAACAATCTTTTTAAAAAATATAATTTTGAAAGTGTTATACATTTAGCTGCTGAGTCTCATGTTGATAGATCTATTGAAGACCCGCTTGCATTTGTTAAAACAAACGTAATCGGTACTATGAATTTATTAAATGCTTTTAAGACGTGTTGGAAAGAAGATTTTTTAAATAAACGTTTTTATCATATAAGCACCGATGAAGTTTATGGAGCTTTGGGGCAAACAGGATTATTTACTGAATCAACATCTTATGATCCAAATTCTCCGTATTCTGCATCTAAAGCAAGTTCAGATCATTTTGTAAGAGCTTATGGTGAAACTTATGGGCTTCCATATATCATTACTAATTGTTCAAATAATTATGGTCCTAATCAATTTCCAGAGAAGTTAATTCCTTTATTCATTAATAATATTATTCATAATAAACCTTTACCTGTTTATGGTGATGGAAATTACACCAGAGATTGGCTTTACGTAATAGATCATGCCATTGCTATTGACCTTGCTTTTCATGAAGGGACAAATGGTGAAACATATAACATTGGCGGATTTAACGAATGGAAGAATATAGATTTGGTAAAACTGTTATGTAAACATATGGATCTTAAATTAGGAAGGACTGAAGGCTCTTCAGGGCAATTAATAACTTATGTTAAAGATCGTCCAGGTCATGATTTAAGATATGCTATTGATGCTTCAAAAATTAAAAACAAACTGAATTGGCTTCCATCTGTAACTTTTGAAGAAGGCTTGGATAAAACAATTGATTGGTATTTAAATAATGAAAATTGGTTAAATAATGTAACTAGTGGAGAGTATCAATTATATTATGAAAAACAGTATAGTTAACATCTAATAAGAAGTAATGAAAGGAATAATTTTAGCAGGAGGCTCAGGCACTAGACTTCACCCTTTAACTTTGGCAGTAAGCAAGCAATTAATGCCTATTTACGACAAGCCAATGATTTATTATCCTCTTTCAACCTTAATGTCTTCTGGAATTAGAGAGATACTGATAATTTCTACACCACATGATTTACCGTTATTTAGAAAATTACTTGGAAATGGAAAAAAATTAGGTTGTCGTTTTGAGTATGCAGTTCAAGATGAACCAAATGGCTTAGCGGAAGCTTTTATAATTGGAGAGAAATTTATTGGAGATAGCAAAGTAGCTTTAATATTAGGAGATAATATATTTTATGGTACAGGATTAGACGTTTTATTAAAAAAGAATAACAATCCTGATGGTGGCATTATTTACGCCTATCATGTACACGATCCAGAACGATATGGTGTAGCCGAATTTGATGATGATGGGAATGTAATTTCTATTGAAGAAAAACCTGAAAATCCTAAATCTAATTATGCCGTACCAGGAATCTATTTTTACGATAATCATGTTGTTGAAATAGCGAAAAATATGAAACCTAGTCATAGAGGTGAATTAGAGATTACAGATGTTAATAAAGAATACTTAAAACAAGGCAAATTAAAAGTTAGCGTTCTCGATAAAGGAACAGCTTGGTTAGATACTGGGACTTTTAATTCATTAATGCAAGCGTCACAATTTGTACAAGTAATTGAAGAAAGACAAGGTCTAAAGATAGGAGCCATAGAAGAGGTTGCTTATAAAATGGAATATATTAATAAGGAACAATTTAAAGACTTGATTCAACCATTAATTAAAAGTGGCTATGGAAAGCATTTATTAAGTATTCTAGATAATTAATATGAAGAGAATAGAAACTAATATTGAAGGCTGTTTTGTTATAAAGCCAACAATTTTTAAAGACAAAAGAGGTTATTTCTTTGAAACGTTTAATCAAAAAGCATTTACCAAATTAGCAGGTGATAACATCACTTTTGTTCAAGATAATGAGTCGTTTTCTTCAAAAGGAGTACTAAGAGGCTTGCATTATCAAGTCGGAAAATATGCTCAGGCGAAGCTAGTTCGCGTTATTAAAGGAGAAGTATTAGATATTGCTGTCGATATTAGAAAAGATTCAAAAACCTTCGGAAGTTATGCTTCTATTGTGCTATCTGAAGAAAATAAAAAGGTGTTATTTGTTCCGCGTGGATTTGCTCATGGTTTTATTGTGTTAAGCGATACCGCAATTTTCTCATATAAATGTGATAATTTTTATAACAAAGAGTCTGAAGGAGGAATTATTTATAACGATTCAACTATAAATATAGATTGGCAATTATCTCAAGAGGAATTTATTGTTTCAGAAAAAGATATGGTTTTACCAAAATTAGATAATGCTAGATTATGAAAACCATTTTAGTCACAGGTGCTAATGGGCAATTAGCAAAATGTATAAAGGATTTAGAAAATAAGTTCAATCAATTTAAATTTGTTTTTGCCAATTCTTCTGAGCTTGATATTACACAAAATAATCAAACAGCATTTTTTAATAATCATAAAATAGATTGGTGCATTAATTGCGCAGCATATACTGCTGTAGATTTAGCTGAAAGTGAACATAAAAAAGTCAATGATATAAATGTTTTAGGCTGTAAATATCTTGCTCAGGCATGTAAAGATTACCATATTAATTTAATTCACATTTCAACAGACTTTGTATTTGATGGTGAAATTTCAAAAGCATATAAAGAGAACGATACAACTAATCCTTTAGGGGTTTATGGATTATCAAAATTAAATGGTGAAAATGAGATTATTTCAATTTTTGATAATCATTTTATTATTAGAACCTCCTGGTTATATTCTGAATATGGTAATAATTTTTTTAAAACAATGCTTAGACTAGCTAGTGATAGAAATGAAATAAATGTTATTTCAGATCAAATAGGAACACCAACTTATGCTAAAGATTTAGCCAATGCACTTTTAACTATTGTTAAGAGTGATAATCAAAATTATGGAATTTATAATTATAGCAATGAAGGTGTTGCCAGTTGGTATGATTTTGCAAAAGCAATATTTGAAATTAAAAACCTTTCGATTAAAACAATTCCAATACCATCATTAAGTTATCCTACACCTGCAAAAAGACCATCTTTTAGTGTGCTGGATAAAACAAAAATTAAAAATACTTTTCAAATAGAAATACCTTATTGGAGAGATAGTTTAAAAAAAGCAATATCAAAAATATGAATAACAACCTACAAATAGCAATAAAAGCAAGTTTAGAAGCTGGCGATATTATCATGAAAGTATATGATACAGCATTTAATGTTGAAATTAAAGATGACAAATCTCCTCTAACAGAGGCAGACAAAAAAGCCAATGATATTATTAATTCCTATTTAATTAAAACAGAATTTCCAATTATTAGTGAAGAAAACAGACAAACTGATTATTCTATAAGGAAGAACTGGAAAACGTGTTGGGTAGTTGACCCTGTTGATGGAACTAAAGAGTTTATTAAACGTAATGGAGAATTTACAGTTAACATTGCATTGGTAACTAATGGAAAACCAGAGTTAGGTGTCATTTATGTGCCAGCTACTAAAGTTCTTTATTTTGCTGAAGTAAATAGCCGTCAAGGATATAAAATTGAATTAGATTCACATAACTCGAGTATTGAAGAAGTTATAAAGAATGCCACTTTATTAAAACCTAAACAAGGTAATTCCAAGCATATGCAAATTGTTGGCAGTCGTTCACATATGAGTCAAGAGACCTTAAATTATATGGAGACTTTAAAATCTATGGGTAATGAAGTAGAAATAGTATCAAAAGGAAGCTCTTTAAAATTTTGCCTAGTTGCAGAAGGAAATGCAGATGTTTATCCTAGATTTGCACCAACAATGGAATGGGATACTGCAGCAGGTCAAGCGATATGTAATGCTGTTGGAATAGATGTTATTTCTAAAGAAACTAATGAGTCCCTTTTGTATAACAAAGAAAACCTATTAAACCCATGGTTTTTGGTTTCAAAAAATTAAATAAATGCCTACTAATAAAAAAGAATCTCATTTACGTAGTCTTATTAAAGGTATATCTTGGCGTATAGTTGCGACTACAGACACTATAGTTGTTGTGCTTTTAGTGACATGTATTTCAGATAATTGTAGTATTGATGATGCTATAAAAATTGGCTTTATTGAGTTTTTTATTAAATATATAGTGTATTATTTTCATGAAAGATTTTGGCAACGTGCCTTATTAGATGGTGTTGTTACACAAAAAGAAACATTATACAAATCAATTTCTTGGAGAGTAATAGCAACAACAATGACCTTTATTATTTCGGGAACAGTACTCGATACTTTTGGCGAAGTAGCATTATTTATTGCTCTTGTCGAACTATTTACGAAATTTGCACTTTATTATTTTCATGAAAGATTATGGTTAAGAATGCCATTAGGAAGAATACGTAATTTTTTTTTCAAAAAATAAAATTCTTATGAAAGAGAATATAATACCACATACATATCAAGTTTCAGTTCAAGATAGGAGAGTCTCTAATAAGCATAATTCTTTTTTAATATGGTTTACAGGGCTTTCAGGCTCAGGAAAGTCTACTATAGCAAATGTAGTAGAGCAGGAGCTGTTTAAACTAGGCATTAAGACCTATACACTTGATGGTGATAATATTAGAAAAGGCATAAATAATGATTTAACGTTTTCGCCTGAAGACAGAACTGAAAATATACGTAGAATAGCCGAAACATCAAATCTTATGATCGATGCTGGCTTAGTTGTACTTGCTGCATTTGTATCACCATATAAAAAAGACAGAGATAATATTAAAAGTATCGTTAAAGATGTTAATTTTGTCGAAGTATATATTAATACTAGTTTAGAAGAATGTGAGAGAAGAGATGTTAAAGGCCTTTATAAAAAGGCAAGAGCTGGTGAAATTAAAAATATGACAGGAATTTCTGCACCATACGAAGCGCCAGAGCATCCAGATATTGAAATAGAAACAGAATTTATTTCTGTTGAAAAAGCCGTTAAAAAAATTATAGAACATATATCACCAAAATTAAAACTCTAAAATGAGTAAATATTTTTTAAATTATTTAGACGAATTGGAAAGTGAAGCCATCTTTATTTTAAGAGAAGTTTGGGCACAATTTGAAAATCCAGTAATCTTATTTTCTGGAGGAAAAGATTCAATCTTGGTTACACATTTAGCAAAAAAAGCTTTTTACCCTTCTAAAATACCATTTCCTTTAATGCATGTAGATACAGGACATAATTTTCCTGAAACTATAAAATTTAGAGATGATATTGTAAAAGAATTGGGAGTAGAACTTATTGTAGGTTCTGTTCAAGAATCTATAGATGTTGGTCGTGTTGCTGAAGAAAAAGGAAAAAGCGCCACACGGAATTCGCTTCAAATTACTACACTTTTAGATGCTATTGAGGAAAATAAAATAGATTGCGCTATTGGAGGAGGAAGGCGAGATGAAGAGAAAGCTAGAGCAAAAGAACGTTTCTTTTCACATAGAGACGATTTTGGGCAATGGGATCCTAAAAACCAACGCCCTGAACTTTGGAATTTATTCAATGGTAAACATTTTGAAGGAGAACATATTAGAGCATTTCCTATAAGTAATTGGACAGAAATGGATGTATGGAATTATATAAAACGTGAAAACATTGCCATTCCATCATTATATTTTGCACACGAAAGAGAAGTTGTGCGTCGTGATGGTACGTGGATACCAAATTCGGAGTTTTTAATCCTAGAAGAGCATGAAGAAGTTTTAACAAAGAAAATACGATTTAGAACTCTAGGAGATATAACTATTACCGGAGGTGACGAATCAGAAGCCGATACACTTCAAAAAATTGCAGACGAGGTTGCGGGAATGCGCCAAACAGAAAGAGGGAACAGAAGTGATGATAAACGTTCTGAATCTGCAATGGAAGACAGAAAAAGACAAGGGTATTTTTAAAATTATATAATAACAATTATACAGAATAGTTGCCTTAGTACAATTATCTACCGAAGCCAAAGCAATGGTAGAGTCGAAAGGTCTTTGATGTATTTATATTAAAAATTAAATGTTAGACAATAATCAATTATTACGTTTTACAACAGCAGGAAGTGTAGATGATGGAAAAAGCACACTTATCGGACGTTTATTATATGATTCGAAATCTATTTTTGAAGATCAGTTAGAAGCCATTGAGAATACAAGTAAAAGAAAAGGACATGAAGGTGTAGATCTTGCGCTTTTCACTGATGGATTACGTGATGAACGAGAGCAAGGAATCACAATTGATGTAGCATATAGATACTTTACAACACCAAAACGGAAATTTATTATCGCTGACACTCCAGGTCATATTCAGTATACAAGAAACATGGTAACTGGAGCTTCAACAGCAAATGCGGCTATAATTTTGGTTGATGCGCGTCATGGTGTTATCGAGCAAACCAAAAGACATTCGTTTATAGCTTCTTTATTAAATATTCCGCACGTTATAGTTTGTGTAAACAAAATGGATTTAGTTGATTATTCTGAAGAAGCTTATAATAAAGTAATAAATCAATTTGAAGAGTTTTCATCTAAATTATTAGTGAAAGATGTGCGTTTTATTCCAATTAGTGCTTTAAAAGGAGACAATGTAGTAAACCGTTCGAATAATATGGATTGGTATCAAGGTGCACCTTTGTTGCATACCTTAGAGACCATGCATATTAGTAGTGATATTAATAAAGTAGATTCACGCTTTCCAGTGCAAACAGTTTTAAGGCCTCAAAACGAATCACATAGAGATTACAGAGGGTATGCAGGGCGCGTTGCTAGCGGAATTTTTAGAATAGGAGAAGAAATCACAGTAATGCCATCAGG
>Ga0209013_10000742_pt1 | contig 29684 bp, 26 predicted proteins | sample Cruoilmetagenom2_FD_187291 | JGI IMG/M metagenome (GOLD analysis project Ga0209013, IMG submission 187291) | Oil polluted marine microbial communities from Coal Oil Point, Santa Barbara, California, USA - Sample 2 (SPAdes) (version 2) | ecosystem: Environmental > Aquatic > Marine > Oil seeps ...
ATCTGTACAAGCTGTATATGTACCTGCAGATGATTTGACAGATCCTGCACCTGCAACTACTTTTGCTCACTTGGATGCAACTACTGTACTTTCTCGTAAAATTGCTGAATTAGGTATTTACCCTGCAGTTGACCCATTAGATTCAACATCGCGAATTTTAAATAAAGAAATTTTGGGTGATGAACATTATGATACAGCGCAAAGAGTAAAAGAAACCCTTCAAAAATATAAAGAACTACAAGATATTATTGCCATTTTGGGTATGGAGGAATTAAGTGAAGAAGATAAATTAATTGTTCATAGAGCTCGTCGTGTGCAACGTTTCTTATCACAACCTTTCCACGTAGCTGAACAGTTTACTGGAATACCAGGTGTTCTTGTTGATATAAAAGATACGATCAAAGGGTTTAATATGATCATGGATGGAGAATTGGATAAATATCCTGAAGCAGCTTTTAACCTTAGAGGAACAATTGACGAAGCTATAGAAGCCGGTGAAAAAATGTTAGTTGAAGCTTAAACTTAGCTGACAGTTCTAATAGACAGAATTTTGTTGACCAATAACTAACAATTATAAACTAATAACCTAAATAATATGTTTTTAGAAATTGTAACCCCGGAAGCAAGTATTTTTCAAGGAGATGTTGATTCGGTAACTGTACCTGGAGTTGATGGTGAGTTCCAAATGTTGAATAATCACGCTCCAATTGTTTCACTTTTGCAAGAAGGGAAAATTAAAATACAAGGTAATGTTACTATTGAGGAAGAATTTGAAAACCTGTTTTCAAAAGAGGATAAAAATAACCGTATTTTAGCAATTAACAGTGGTACAATTGAATTGAGCGATAGTAAGATCATTATTTTGGTTGACTGATCTATATATTAAATAATTAAAATTTAATCTCCATTCATTATTTGAATGGAGATTTTTTTTGTTTTCTAAGCAATAAATATTTTAGTTATAGATTTAATTCTGGAATACAAAATCATCGTAAAATTGATTCCAGGACCACCATGAAGCAACAAATGCTTTTGGAGATCTTAATTGCTGTCCTTGTCTCGGTCCGCTAACAGCTATACCGAACATATTCCATTTATTGTTTTGATCATCTTTCATAACAATTGGAAATTCATTTTGGACAGCTGTAAAAGTGTTATTATTATCATTTAAATAAGATGTAATGAAATGAAAATCTTTACTTCCAACAATGATCACATTATCATTGGTAATATTTTTTGATAATAATTTTATACCATCATCAAAAGTTTCATACTGATACGCATGAATTTCGCTTTTTATTTTTTTGTTGGATCTAAAATTAATTATACCATAAACACCTTCTCCATCTCTAATATCGCCGTTTTTGTTTTTGATGTCTGTATCATACTTAGAGCCACTATCACCAGTACTGGTATTTGTAAAAACCAGTGCATCACCAAAATTATCTTTAACTGTTTTCCATGAGGTTTCAATAAAATTAAAGGTATCATTAATTTCACCAGCATAAGTACCTTTTATACATTTTACCAACATTTGTGACCAAAAAGTATCACTTTCTTTATCATGGAGAACTACATTATCAAGATGCAGATAACCCGAAGCTCTTAAAATAAATAAATTGTCTTTAAAATTTCTATTCCAACACAATCCGCTTTCGGTAATCGGGCAATAGGTCATTGCTATATTATTACCATCAATAACATCATTTACAGATTCAAACCTGCTAATAAACCTATAAGGATAAACTCTAATTTCATTCTTAAAACTTACCATTGCAACTAATGATTGATCCGATATGAAATCAATGTCTTTGGCTCTTGAAAATGTAGGATTATGTGATAATGGAAAAGGGCTGAAATTACCATTGACCGTGTTATTTGGAACTATCCAGTTAAAATCACTTTGTGAAGGATTTGAAGGATTATTATTATCACCGATATCATCAGTCGGGGATATAATAATATCATTTTTGTTTATACTATTAGAATCACTACAACTATAGATTAAAAATACTATCCATACCAATAATATATAATTTTTATACATGATGAATTTTAGTAATAAGTCGATCAGTACAAAAAAGACTTACAAAATCATGAACGAAAATTAATTGAAATTTAAAGATATTACTAGATCTGGCCGGTTATCCATTTATAGATATCATTTCCATTGGCAAAAAGTAACAGCGAAATAAGTATTACAAAGCCTGTAATTTGTGCATATTCCAAAAATTTATCACTTGGTTTTCTGCCGCTGACCATTTCAAAAAGCGTGAAAACAACATGACCACCATCTAATGCAGGAATTGGTAATAAATTCATAAATCCAAGCATGATCGATAAAAGTGCCGTGATGCTCCAAAAAGCTTGCCAGTTCCATTTAGCAGGAAAAATACTTCCAATAGTAATAAAGCCACCTAAACTAGTAGCCCCTTTTTTAGTGAAAACATATTTGAATTGCCCCATATAGTCTTTTAATGTCCAATATGCTTTTGACATTCCTAAACTAATACTTTCCCCAAATGAATAATCCTTGTGATGAATATTAATAACATCCTCAGTAAATCCTCTAGGATAAACTCCTAATTTATGATCACTTCCCGGAGTTACGTTAATTGTATTCATTATTCCATCCCGGTTTATGGTTATTTCCATTTCAGTGCCATCAGGATTATTTCTCACCAAATTTGTAAACTCATCCCAATACTGAATTGGTTTATTATTTACGGCGGTAATATAATCTCCTTTTAACAATCCGGCTTTGTTAGCCGGAGATTCCGATAATATGCTATCTAATATAGCATTGATTCTTGGGGTAAAAGGTTCCATTGCTCCGCTTTGCCACATGGTTAAACCTATATCTTCCGGTAAGCTTATGTTTTCATTTTGTCCGTCAGGATGTTCTACTTCAATAGTAGCAATATCTCTTAAAAAAAGATGTTTATTAATGTCCAATACATTAAATGGTTCTTCTCCGTTTACTTTAAGGATCTTATCACCATCTTGAAAGCCAAGCTCTTTAAAAATATCAACTACAGAAAATCCTATTTTTACATCATCTATCCCTACATAATCTTCACCCCAGGCATTAAACATCATGATATAAATAAAAATACCCAATAAAAAATTTACTGTTACTCCACCTAGCATGATGATTAATCTTTGCCATGCTGGTTTTGAACGAAATTCCCAGGGTTGAGGTGGTTTTGCCATTTGTTCCTTATCCATACTTTCATCTATCATACCGGAAATCTTTACATAGCCGCCAAGAGGAATCCATCCAATGCCGTAAACAGTTTCACCAATTTTCTTTTTAAATAATGAAAATTTATAATCAAAGAATAAATAAAATTTCTCAACTCTGGTTTTAAATAATTTAGCAGGAATAAAGTGGCCTAATTCATGTAAAACAATTAAAAGAGAAAGACTAAGTAAGAATTGTGTTATTTTTATATATGTTTCCATTGATTTATTTCTGAAATTTTAAAATCGGACAAATGTACACTTTAAACTGTATAATAAGAAATTGGATTATCTAAATAGATGTTAAAAAGAGTTATTTTTTTAAAATAGTTTTATGAATGGTTCCTTTATCCGTATTAATAACTACTAAATGAATTCCAAAATTCAATTTGTTCATTGAAATTTTATTACTAGGATTTTCTTTTTGAATGATCTTTCTACCTAAAACATCATATATAGTTACTTTTTTTAAAATGGTTTGACCATTATTTTTAATGTTTAAAGTGTTTTTAACCGGATTAGGGTAAATCGTAATTTCATTTTCTAATTCTATCAAATCAACCCCCAAAACGGCATTGTTGTTCTTTGAAATTAATTGTATTTCCGGATCTATCTCAATGGAAGTAATATTAAAAGATAAAGGTGTATTAAAAGTTTGCCCATTTTCAGATACTTCTAAACGTATAATTTCCGATTCACCCAATTCTGTACCGTTGACCTTTATAGGTAAAGGAATTTCAAAAAATGAAACGGAAGAATGTGATTGTGTTTGATTTACAGTAAAATAAACAACTTTGTCAGATGAATTTTGATGCCATGTAACTTCATAAGAAGGGTATCCTTCTCCATAAAACCAATCATTGAAAAACTCGGTTAAATTCTCACCACTTACTGTTTCAAGATGATTTTGCAATTCTTTTGTTCTGGCATAGGAATAGGCAAGTTGAGGGTCTGCTAAATAATTTTTCACAGCTTGAAAAAAATCAGTATCACCTAATTTATATCTAAGCATGTGTAAGATCATTGCGCCTTTTTGGTAAGTTAATCTCCAGTCAAAAATTCTACTTACAGAGGTTGTGTCATTAACAAACGTTGAGCCACCGATTTGAGAAGTAATATTATTTACCGTCCCGGAACGCCAATTTATAAAAGAATTTTCTCCATCAAAATCTTCAATAACCAAAGCATCTAAATATGTTGCAAACCCTTCGTTAAGCCAAATATCCTCCCAGCTTCCACAGGTAATTTTATTTCCAAACCATTGATGTGCTAATTCATGAGCTATTAATCCTCTACCAAAACTTCCCATAAAGGTCATTGTAGTATGTTCCATACCGCCACCCCAACCAAATTGGGCATGACCATATTTTTCATCGGCATAAGGATAAATTTCAAACAAATTTCCAAATAGATCCATTATATCAGGTGTAATTGCAGTTCCTGCTTTAGCAGAATTTAAATTTTCTGGATAAACGTAATTTTCTACATTGAAATCACCATTGGCCACATAATCATTGTAAACGGTATAATTTGTAACAGCAATAGCAATTAAATAAGCAGGTATAGGGTATTTGTGTTTCCAGTGGGTAGTTTTATTATTACCTGAAATCACTTCTGATTTTAACAAGCCATTTGAGGCAGCCTTATATTCTGAAGGATGGGTGATATAAACATCTATGGAATCAATTTTATCTATCAAATCTTGTTTGCAAGGCCACCAGCCTTTGGCACCATATGGTTCAGAAAGTGTCCATAATATAGGTGTTCTTGGAAAATTTCCATGAGTACTTATTTCAAAAGAGCCGAAACCGGAACTCACCGGATTACCACTATAACTCACTGTTAGAGAATCCAAAACTCCTTTGTTTTGTGTTGAGGTGAGTGTGATGATTAGTTCATCATTTGTATTTTGTGAAAAATTTAAATTTGCACCTCTTTGTATAACGTTTGAAACTACCATATTATCAGATAAATCAAAGGTAATATTGCTCATATTTTCATTTGCAGTAAAATAAGTAGTAACCTTACCGTTAATATGAGCTTGTGTCGGATCAACATCCCACTCTAAACGATGATATTTCAGATCGTAATTCACCGTATTAGGATTGGCTTTAAACGCAATTTTTTGAGATGCGTTTTTCTGTTCAAACTGCACTATTTCTTGTAAATAATCATCAGAAGAATAGTCCACTTTTTGAGAAAAACCAAAACAATAAAATAAAATGAAAATATGGAGTAAAATGTACTTCATATAAAGTAATTTTGTTTTTTTATGATTGCAATCTTTTTTTTAAGGAACATCAAATATACAAATAATGTATTTAATCAAATTTTTTAAAAAATCTAAATCTACTCTTCTTTTTTTATTTTTTTTTACTTTAATTTTTGTACCCATATTATACTTTATGGTAAAACCCAAGAGTAAATTACCTGTATATAATCCGGTTGATGTGAATCCTCGTTTGGTTGATGATGCTGTTAAACATATCAGTAAAGATCATAAAATAGGCAAATTTAAATTGACCAATCAAAATGGCAAATTAATTACACAAAGTGATTTTGATGATAAGATTTATATAGCTGATTTTTTCTTTACTAGATGTCAAACAATTTGTCCGATAATGGCCGTAAATATGGCTGATTTGCAAGAATATTATAAAGATGATACGGATTTGAAGTTTTTGTCACATTCCGTTACACCTATTATTGATAGTGTTTCTGTTTTAAGGGCCTATGCAGATAAAAATGCTGCAATTGACGGGAAATGGGAAATCACAACTGGTGATAAAAAACATATTTATGAACTGGCTCGCAAATCATATTTTGCTGTATTGGATGAAGGTGATGGAGGAGAACAGGATTTTATTCATACAGAACAATTTATTTTGATCGATAAAAAAAAGCAGATAAGAGGTTTTTATGATGGAACAGATGCTACAGAAATTCAACGTATTATAAAGGATATTGAGATATTGAAAAAGGAGCAGATGTGATATAAATTGTTAGAAGTTATTGGTTTTCAAGACATACAACTGGCATAGTGACTAGTACAGTAAATAAATCTTCATCAATAATTAATGAATAAGTGATAAATATCACTTTTTTAAGATTATTTTTGCGTAATTTCGTACAGTATTTATAATTAATCTAAATAAAAATTGGAAACAACCATTGCAGGTTTGAAAGTTGGAGAACAAGGAGTAATAAAGGATATGTCGCTTGAGAACATACCTTTATCACTTTTAGAGATGGGGTGTTTACCAGGCGAAAATGTTGAATTATTACAGATAGCTCCATTGCATGATCCCTTATATATTCGTGTAAATGGTAGTCATTTAGCCATTAGAAAAGAAACTGCAAATCAAATTTTGATTACCAAAAAACAGTAATGTCAAATAGTAAGGCCATAAAAGTTGCTTTAGTTGGCAATCCTAATACTGGTAAAACTTCCTTATTCAATCAACTTACCGGATTAAATCAAAAAGTTGGGAACTACCCGGGAATCACTGTAGATAAAAAAGTTGGTGTTTCACAACTACCTAATAATAAGAAAGCGACCATTCTTGATCTACCTGGCACCTATAGTATCAACCCAACAACCTTGGATGAAAACATTGTATTACGTACTTTATTGGATACTAAACATGAAGATTATCCTGATGTTATTGTAGTTGTGGCCGACATCGAAAATATTAAACGAAATCTATTGTTGTATTCACAAATAAAGGATCTGCAAATTCCTACAATTTTGGCTATAAATATGGCCGATCAAATTAGTAGAAAAGGGATAGAGATTAATCTTGAATTGTTGAAGAAAAAGTTAAAAACAGAAGTTGTTTTAATTAGTGCCCGCAAAAATCAGGGGATCGAGGATCTTAAAGGGATAATTGAAAAATATCAATCTTTAAATACATCTCCTTTAGCTAATATTTCTAATAAGATCGATGCTGTTTATTTTAGTAAAATGAGGGAAGATTTTCCAAATATCCCTCTGTATAAGATATGGTTATATATTACTCAACTTGAAGATTTTGAAAGTTTAAGTGATGCCCAAAAAGAGAATATAAAATTTTATAAAAAGGACAGGGAAAAATTAAAAAAATACCAGCATAAAGAAACCATTTTTCGCTACCAACAAATTAATGAGGTATTAAAAAAAGCATATTATATCGATAAAAATAAGGCTACGGATCTACGTGCTGAATTGGACAGAATATTAACTCATAGGATTTTTGGCTATGTGATTTTTGCCATGATCCTAATTCTTATCTTTCAATCTATTTTTGATTGGGCTAGTGTACCGATGGATTTTATTGATTCGTTTTTTGGGAACTTAAGTGTAAAAACAAAACAAGTATTGCCACCGGGGATGTTTACAGACCTGATTAGTGAAGGTGTTATACCGGGTATTGGAGGAATAGTAATCTTTATACCTCAAATTGCTATTCTGTTTTTATTTGTAGCTATTTTAGAAGAAACGGGCTATATGAGCCGTGTTGTATTTTTAATGGATAAGATCATGCGCCGTTTTGGTATGAGTGGTAAAAGTGTTGTGCCTTTGGTTTCGGGTACAGCTTGTGCGATTCCGGCTGTAATGGCTGCAAGAAATATTAGTGGATGGAAAGAAAGATTGATCACTATTTTGGTAGTTCCTTTTACTACTTGTTCGGCGCGATTGCCGGTTTATGCCATAATTATTGCGTTGATCATACCACAGCAGAGAATTTTAGGTATTTTTAGTTTACAGGGATTAACACTATTGACTTTATATTTTTTAGGATTTGCCTCTGCATTACTTTCGGGATTTCTTTTGCATAAGGTTTTAAAGATAAAAAGTAAAAGTTTTTTTGTTATAGAAATGCCAAATTATAAGATTCCATCAATTAAAAATGTTTTTTATACGGTTGTTGAAAAAACAAAAGCATTTGTTTTTGGTGCAGGGAAAATAATTTTAGCCATTTCAATTATCCTATGGTTTTTAGCTTCCAATGGTTCCAAAGATTTTGACAATGCTGATGAGGATTTTAAAGGAAAAGCAGAAAATATGCATTTGGACAGTGGTGCATATCAAGAGCAATTAGCCTCATATAAATTAGAGAATTCTTATATTGGTATTATGGGAAAGACCATTGAACCCGCAATTAAACCTTTGGGTTATGATTGGAAAATAGGAATTGCTCTGATTTCGTCCTTTGCAGCCCGTGAAGTTTTTGTTGGAACTCTGGCTACAATTTATAGTGTAGGTAATGATGATGAAAATAATACGACCATTAAACAACGAATGGCTGCTGAAATAAATCTGGAAACGGGTAAGGCCTTGTTTAATTTTCCAGTGGGGATGTCACTGTTGGTGTTTTATGCTTTTGCCATGCAATGTGTAAGTACGCTCGCCATTGTAAAACGTGAAACCAATAGTTGGAAATGGCCTTTATTGCAATTATTTGGTATGGGTGCCTTGGCTTATATTGCAGCATTTTTAACATATACTGTTTTGGTATAATTCAATTTCATGCAACAAGTTTTAGTTTATATAGCTCTAATTATAGCCATTTTCTTTTTGGTAAGAAAATATTTTTATAAACCTAAAAAGAAAAATGGGGGTTGTGATACAGATTGTAATTGTTAAGGTGCTTTCTAAAAATTCATTTACATCAAAATTTTCAGAACCCTCCTTAATTATATTTTATGTTTAGTGTCTACAATTATAGTTACCGGGCCGTCATTTTGTAAATCGATCTTCATATCAGCTCCAAAAATTCCTGTACCTACTTTTTTGCCCAGATCTTTTTCAAACTGATGTATAAATTCTTTGTAAATAGGAATGGCAATCTCAGGTTTTGCAGCTTTAATATACGAAGGTCGATTACCTTTTTTTGTATTGGCCATGAGCGTAAACTGGCTTACAACAATGGCATCTCCATTCACCTGAACAAGTGAATGGTTCATCACATCGTTTTTATCATTAAAAACACGAAGATTAGTTATTTTTTTGGATAACCATTGGATGTCCTCAGAAGTATCGTCTTGAGTTATTCCAAGCAGAATTAAGAACCCTTTTTCAATTTTACTGATTATTTCCCCTTCAACCATCACCGATGCTTTGGAAACTCTTTGTATAACTGCTTTCATTTTAAAGGAAGGGATTTTTAGTTAAGGTTTGTAAAATTATTCCGTGAAATTATTTGTTCTGTAATTTTCGTCTTCACCCTGTAGTAATTGTAAATAGCTTTTGTATCTGGATGGTGCTATCAGCCCTTTTTCTAAAGCATTTTTCACGGCGCATTGAGGTTCATTTACGTGTAGGCAATTATTAAACTTACATTGATCTTTTATAGCGAAAAACTCTTTAAAATAATCACCAATTTCTTGTTGTTCGAAGTCAACAACACCAAAACCTTTTATACCAGGTGTATCAATGATATAACTTTCAGGTTCAGTAGGTATTACAAACATTTCGGCAAAGGTTGTTGTATGCTGCCCCTGTTTGTGTTGTGTTGAAATCTTAGCAGTTTTCAAATTTAAATTTGGAGCTATGGCATTGATCAAAGTCGACTTTCCGACACCTGAATGACCCGAAAACATACTTACTTTACCAAGCATAAGATCTTTTACCTTAACCAGATTAATTCCTTCTGTTGCCGATATTTCGATACAAGTGTAACCTATGTCGCTATAAATTTCAACAAGCTGATTTTTTTTATCATTTAACTTTTTCTTGTACAAATCCGTTTTATTGAATAATAAAACAGCTTCAATATCATAAGCTTCTGCAGTTGCTAAAAAACGATCAATAAATGGAGTGAAAGTAGGAGGCGCATCTAAAGTTACCAATAAAAAAGCCAGATCTATATTTGCAGCTATGACATGAGTTTGTTTGGACAGTTTGACCGATTTACGAACGATGTAGTTTCTTCGGTCATGGATATTTGAAATAATGCCGGTGAGGCTATTTTCTTCTAATTCAAAATCAACATGATCTCCAACCGTTATTGGATTTGTACTTTTAATTCCTTTGATGCGAAATTTACCTCTGATTCTACATTGGAATTGTTGGTGGCTTTCGGTTCTCACCCAGTACCAACTTCCAGTTGATTTTATTATAACACCGGTCATTTTTTAAACTTTAAACAAATAGACTAAAGACGTAAGGCTTGGTATTTTTTTAATCTTACGTCTTTATATCTTATGTCATTTTATTAGTTTTCATCAGGTAATGTAGTAAATTCCTCAGCATACCTTAACATTTGAGATGCAAAACTTTCAGGTTGTGTTACAGTAACATTAGTAATGTTGCCATTTTCATCTACTGCAGGAACTAAAACAGGGTTAATAAATCCGCTATAAGGAGCTGATTTGAACCTACTGTTTCTTTCTAAAACTTCTTTATGAATATCTTGATCAACCTTAACACCGTATGTTTCAACCAAGGCCTTTCCTGCTTCATAATCACCTTCTGATTTTATACGTTGGATTTCACGTAACAATTCACCAAATAATGAACGTAACTTGTCATAATCATTTATAACAAAATAGGTTTTATCATCTTTGATCACTTTTTCGATTACATAATCATGAGCACCTTTTTCCACGGCCCAGGCTGATACTAATTGACGGTTTCTCATATGTGGTTGCTCAATATCATCACCTAGATTTAATCTTATTAATTGTACCATTAAACCGTTACGGATATAGCCATCATATGCAGCTTTACCAATACCTTTAGCATCAGGTGAAATACCTATTTCAACTAATTTATTATCTGGTAAATAATATAAACCAACTAAATCAGCTCTCGCTTCTTCAAGAGTTGAGGCATAATTCTTCATGGTTTCCTTTGGGGTGCCAATACCTTCATTGATCTGCCCGCTTGCGTGGCCAATAACTTCATGTAAAGCAGTATGTAATTTATCAGCTAATTGACCAAATTTTTCTTCGTATTCCACTTCTTCTTCATTAAAAGCAAACTCCTGTAAACGGCCACTACCACCAGCATTATTGTAGGAATGAATAATATTACCTAAGGAAACTGATTTTGAACCATGTTGTTCTCTGATCCAATTATTGTTTGGTAAATTAACACCGATAGGAGTAGAAGGAGATGAATCTCCTGCCTCACCTGCAACATTTACTGTTTTGTAGGATACACCTACTACATTTTTCTTTTTATGTTCTTCTTGTAGAGTAGAATTATCTTCAAACCATTGTGCGTTATTCGCTACAACCGCCATTTTTTTTGACATTTCAAAGTCTTTGATCTGAACAATAGTTTCATAGGATCCTTTATAACCCTTTGGGTCATTATATACTTCAATAAATCCATTGATATAATCAATATCACCTTCAGTAGATTTTGCCCAAACGATATTATAATCATCCCAAACTTTTAGATCACCGGTTTGGTAATATTTGATCAATAGAGCTAGACCTTTAGCTTGTTCTTCATTTTCAGACACATCTTTTGCTTTTTCTAGCCAGAAAATTATTTTATCAATGGAAGCACCGTACATTCCACCACTTTTCCATACTTTTTCTGTGATATTTCCATTTTCCTTAACTAATTTTGAATTCAACCCTTTTTCAATTGGAGTTTTTGCATCTACCTTATATTTTGAATAATAATCATCAACATCTTTAGCCGTTATATTTGGCGAATAATAATTTATAGCCGACCCTTTTATTAAGCCCTTATCTGGACTTAAATTTATTTTTTTTACGTCAGATTCATCAAAAATCACATCAAAAGCTTCACCATCCAATTTTGTATCTGTTTCTTTCAATAAAGTATTGAAATAATCTTGTGAAAAAGATGGTGTAAATTTATCACTTGCGTAATGGTGGTGTATGCCATTTGCAAACCAAATTCGCTTTAAATATATTTCGAAATTTTTCCAATCATCTGAATTTTTATCACCTTTATAATTTTGATAAATATTTTCCAGAGCTCGACGTATTTTTAAATTATGACGATAATTTTGATCGTACATAATATCTCTTCCCGACAATCCTGCTTGCGTTAAATAGTAAACATATTTTTTTTGTTGTAAAGAAAGTTGTTCAAAACCAGGAACTTGATAACGTAAAATTTTAATATCTGCAAATTGCTCCGCTAAATAATTAAAATCATTTTTTACTTCTATTTTTTCAATAGGATCTACAGGCTCTTTTTTGATTTCCTGACAAGAAAAAAGAAGACTTGTCACTAGAAAAATACTTAGAAAATATTTGAATTTCATTGGTAAAAATTTTATAATTAAGAATGTTCAAATGTAGATAAAAGCAAAGGGTTTACCAAAAATGAAATGTTTTTTAACTCTAATTATTTAGTAGATTCTTTTATGAATGATCTGAAGCAAAATCATAAAGTGAACTTAAAATTAATTCGGTTAATTTTTAATGATTATATTTGAATTTAACTAAAATCCTTAGTAAAATGAAAATATTAAAATATATTTTGCTCTTCATATTGGCTTTGTTCGTGATAGGCTCAATTTATCTTGCAACGCTTGACGGATCATACGATGTAAAGCGATCACGGGTGATACAGGTGCAGCCTGAAGTTATATTTAATGACCTGAATGATTATAAGAACTGGCAGGAATGGGGCCCTTGGTATGAAGAAGATCCAACTATTGCGGTTACTTATGCTGAAAACACTATAGGTGTCGGAGGTTCGTATTTCTGGATAGGTAAAGATGGCGGAGGAACGATGAATACGTTAAAAGCAGACGAGCCTAAAAGTTTAGATCAGGAAATTATTTTTAAAACTCCTTTTGGGGATATGAGATCTGATGTATATTGGATCCTGGAAAAGGTTGATGGCGGAACCAATTTAACCTGGGGTATGAAAGGAGAAATGGCCTTTTTTACACGTTGGATGGCAAGCAGTATGGAAGAACAAATAGGACCTATGGAAGAAAGGGGCCTGGAATTGTTTGATGAGAATATTCAAAAAAAGACAAAAGTTTATAGTATTAAAATAAATGGTGTAGTGGATTATAGCGGAGGTTATTATCTGTACACTTCAACTTCAAGCAAAATTGATGAAATAAGTGATAATTATCCGGTGTTATTGTTAAAGATCTACAGCTTTAATAAGCAGAATAATATTCGTACAACAGGAGGCCCTTTTACTTTGTATCATAAATATGATGAAGAAAATGGAACTACCTTGTTCTCTGTTTGTTATCCTGTATCTGAGAAAATGATTACTCCTAGGGGCAGTGATATTTTATCAGGTTTTATGAAAAGCGGCAAATATTTTAAAACTACATTGAAAGGTAGTTATGAAAATTCGAAAGAAGCCTGGGAAATTGCCATGAAAGAAGCAGAGATTTTATCGGATTACCAAATGATTGAAAGTGGTGAACCTTTTGAGGTATATGCAAATAACCCGCATGATATTCCAAATCCTGCTGATCTGATTACTGAGATCTATATTCCTGTGGAAACTAAGAGTGAAATTCACAACCAAAATTAAAAAATATGAGTAGATAAATTATTTATCTACTCTTTTACAATTCATTATATCTAAAACAATCGATCACATGATCGTTCACCATCCCTGTTGCCTGCATATGCGCATAGATAACGGTAGAACCTACAAATTTAAAACCCCGTTTTTTTAGATCTTTTGAAAGTTTATCAGAAAGTTCTGTTGTAGCCGGAATTTCGTTTAATGATTTCCATTTGTTGTTTATTGGTTTATGATCAACAAATCCCCAAATGTATTTTGAAAAAGATCCAAATTCTCTTTGAATTTCTATAAAGGAGAGTGCATTACTTATCGTTGCCTTTATTTTTAATTTATTGCGAATAATTCCAGCATCATTGATCAATTCATCAAATTTGTTGTCACCATATCTTGCAATCTTTTGATAATCAAAATTATCAAATGCTTTTCTAAAATTTTCACGTTTACGCAATACGGTGATCCAGCTCAAACCCGCTTGAAAGGTTTCTAATATTAAAAATTCAAATAATTTTTCATCATCATATACCGGTACGCCCCATTCTTCATCGTGATAACTCATATAAAGCGGATCATTTCCACTCCATGAACATCTTTTTATATTCATTTCTTCTGTTTTAAGATTCATTTTTTTTATAAATCACCTTTCTGTCTTCTAAATAATTTAATACAAAGTTATAACAAGATTCATGTTTCCCGACTAATTCAGGTGGAAAAACACCTTTTTGATTAAATATTTTCTTTATAATGAGGTTAGCAGCAGCCGTGGCAGTGTACCCTGTAGTTCTGGCCATGGAAGAAGTTTGAGTTTCACGGCAAAATTCGTCGTACAGTTCATAAACAATTTCCTCTTTTTCTCCATGTTCATTAATTCCTTTTATTGTAATTTTCATAATAGTGATTTCTTCTTCGTCATCTTCCAGAAACCATTCTTTGAATAAAATCTTATTGGTAAATTCAATAGGAGAAATCTCTACCCCATTAACTTTGATCATTTTTGAATCAAAAAACCCACTTTTCTTTAAAACCTGAATGTACTCTATATGCCCGGGATAACGCAATGTTTTTTCTTTCATATTTGGAATATGTGGCATAGTAAATATTAACGAACGTAAACCATCAGAATTAAACGATTCCAAGGTTCCGACTTTTTCAAAGTTCACCATTTCAACATCACTCAAAGCATCACGGGTTATCAATTTATTATTTTCAATATATCTTGCCGGACGGGTGTATTCTTCAATAACATCAATAGGTGAGAACGGGGCTTTGTAATTAAAAGGCCATTTTTTAGTTTTTGGCAATCCACCAACTAAGCATTGAAAATCAGTTACTTTGAACTGTTCATTATGGTATCCTAAAATAATATTCCCCATACCGGGAGCAACGCCACAATCAACAATCGCACATACATTATTTTGTTTTGCCAAATCGTTTAATTCCAGAGCGTTCTCTGGGAAAAAGGAAATATCAACCACATCTTTTTTACCTTCAATGATAGCTTTTAAAGTTTGATAGCCTAAAAATCCGGGGACCGCACAAATTACCAAATCGAAAGCTTGTATAATTTTAATTAACTCTGCCTTTTTTGTTACATCGATTTGTGTAGTAGTGATATTTGAATGTTTGGATCTTATTTTTTTTAAAACTTTTAAATGGAGATCTGCTGAAGTGACCTGATGATTTTTAGCCAGGTCAATTGCCATGGCACTGCCAATCATACCCGCTCCTAAAACAATTATTTTGCTCATAGTTTGTAAAATTTAAAAATGAATGAAAAATGGTAATGATAAAGTATTGTAAATTATTCAATTAATAATTTACAGTAGATATAAAATTACAAACCCGGAATCAAGATCCAGGGCATTTCAGATATGTGTTTAATGAACAGAGCTCTCATATTTTAAAAATACGATTTATTTTATTAATAAACTTTTTTCATTATAAAACTTTCCTTGCCAAGTATTTTTCGCTGTAAGTTTTTTATCAATTTTGGCTACGATTTCAAAATTTTTAAGTCGATTCCATTTTGGAGCAATCAATAATTCTTGTGGAGCTTCACTAACAAATCGTTCAATAATGATATCAGGATCCAATAGTCCAATAAAATCAGTAATAAAATCAATATAATTTTCAGCTGTAAACAAATTAAAAATCTCGGGATCGCGTTTGTACTGAACTGCCATAATGGATTGCTTGACAATTTGTAGATGATGTAGTTTTAAAGTATCAATAGGCAGTTTGGAAATTTCTATTGCATGATTAAATAGTTCTTGTTTTGTTTCTCCCGGTAATCCCATTATTAAGTGTGCACCTAAATGAAACCCTTTATTTTTACATTGCTCATAAGCTTGAACAGTTTCTTCAAATGTGTGGCATCTGTTTACTTCCAATAAGGTTCTGTTTAATGTACTTTCAACACCAAATTCAAGTGAGACAAAATATTTTGTGGATAAAAATGATAAGTAATCAATTATTTCTTCCGAAATACAATCTGGTCGGGTTCCAATTACCAAACCTACAACGTTTGACACACTCAGTGCTTCTTCATACATTTTTTTAAGCATCTCAATATTGGAATAAGTATTTGTATATGCTTGAAAATAAGCTAAATATTGTTGATGTTTATATTTTTTGGAAAAGAATGAGATGCCTTTCTCTAATTGATGTTTTATACTTTTAGTCGGTTTACAATAGTTAGGATTAAAAGTATCATTATTGCAATAAGTACAGCCCCCATAACCTTTAAAGCCATCTCTGTTAGGACAGGAAAAACCAACATCTATTGATATTTTTTGCACTCTTGATCCAAATGTTAGTTTAATAAAAGAGGCGTAATCTAAATATCGTTTCCCTGTAAAATGCATGTCAATATTTTATGGTACTAAATTATTAAAATATTATAGATTAGGTTATTTTTACCTCTAGAATATGAAAGATAATATCTACCTTAAAAATAAACTTTTAGAAGCTTGTTCCTTATTTGTTGATAGGAGACATCTTACAATAACTACAATAATGGAATCTTCAAATAAGGCCTTGCAAGCTGAAGCTAAAAGTTCGGCAGGTGACAAGCACGAAACAGGAAGAGCTATGTTGCAACTTGAAATTGAAAAGGCTTGTCAGCAATTATCTTCCATTCAAAAAATGACCGAAATCTTAAACAAGATCAATTATCGCTTAAAAAATGATAAAGCTAAACTTGGTAGTTTGATTATAACCAATACAGGGAATTATTTTTTAGCAATTAGTGCAGGGGTTTTAAATGTAGATAAAGATCAATTTTTTGCAGTATCCACATCTTCACCAATTGGTACATTATTGCTTGGAAAAAGTAAAGGAGATTCTTTTCTTTTTAATGGAAAAGAAATTGAAATCATTGAAGTTTTATAGTCATACGATCACTTCGAGTAATCGTATGACCTATTTTGAAAGGTTTCTAATTTTTAATGCTCAAATTAATTTCCGTAAACCCCATATTAAATAAGGTAAAACTAAAAATATCTGCATACTGTTCAATGGTTTTTGAAACCGGTGTACCAGCACCATGGCCTGCTTTTGTTTCAATTCTTATTAAAACAGGATTATTTCCGCTTTGTTTTTCTTGTAATTCGGCTGCAAACTTAAAAGAATGAGCAGGTACAACTCTATCATCATGATCACCTGTTGTTATTAATGTTGCAGGATATGCAATGTCTTCTTTTACATTATGAACAGGTGAATAAGCATTTAAATAATCAAACATTTCTTTATTTTGTTCAGATGTTCCATAATCATATGCCCATCCTGCACCCGCTGTAAAAGTATGGTATCGTAACATATCCAATACACCAACTGCTGGTAAAGCAACTTTCATTAATTCTGGTCGTTGTGTCATGGTTGCTCCAACTAATAAACCTCCATTGGAACCACCACGAATAGCTAAATATTCACTGGAAGTATATTTATTGTTGATTAAATACTCAGCAGCAGCGATAAAATCATCAAAGACATTTTGCTTTTTTAACTGGGTTCCGGCGTCATGCCAGGCTTTACCATACTCACCACCACCTCGTAAATTAGGAACAGCATATACTCCTCCTTGCTCCAGCCATACAGCGTTAGCAATACTAAACGATGGAGTTAAACTTATATTAAAACCTCCATAACCATATAAAATTGTTGGATTCTTACCATGGAGTTCAGTGCCTTTTTTATAAGTAATGATCATAGGTATTTTAGTGCCATCTTTAGAAGTATAAAAAACTTGTTTTGATTCATAGTCACTAGAATTAAAATCAACCGTTGGTTTTTTATAGATAGAAGATACGCCGGTTTTAGGCTCAAACTTAAAAATGGAAGTAGGGGTTGTGTAATTGGTAAATGAATAATATAAAATTGGATCTTCTTTCTTTCCACTGAATCCACCTGCTGAACCTATTCCTGGAAGTTGTATTTCACGAATAAAATTACCTTTATTATCGTATTGTTTGACTTGTGAAACGGCATCTTTCATATATTCTGCAAAAAAGAAACCCGCACCTGTGGTAATATTTAAAACATTTTCAGTTTCAGGTATGAAATCTACCCAATTATCAGGTGTAGGGTTTTTAATATTTACTTTGATTATTTTTTTATTTGGGGCATTCAGATCAGTGGAAATAAACAAATTATCTCCATGGCTGTCTATTACACTATTATCACTGTTGAAATTATCTACTACAGTTATTAATTTACCGTTAGGCTTTGATAGATCTTTAACATATAACTCGTTGCCCGAAGTTGAGGTTTGAGCCTTCACAATTAAAAATCTATGATCTTCTGTAACAGCACCAAAAACGTATCGCCTTTTTTTCTCTAATCCAAATATTAATTCGTCCTCATTTTGTTTAGAGCCTAATTTATGGTAGAATAATTTGTGTTGATCGGTTTTTGCCGAAAGTTCACTTCCCTTTGGCTTATCATAACTTGAATAGTAAAAACCTTGATTCTTATACCATGAAAGCCCGCTAAATTTTACATCTTTTATAGTGTCTTCTATAATTTCTTTAGAAATAGCATCCATAACAATTATTTTTCGCCAATCTGAACCTCCCTCAGAAATTGAATAAGCAACTTTTTTTCCATCTTTACTAAAAGATACTGAACCTAAAGAGATAGTTCCATCTTTTGAAAAATTATTTGGATTTAAAAATATTTCAGCCTCTTCATTGTCTTTTTGGCGATACAAAACATACTGATTTTGCAATCCGTCATTTTTATAATAATAATAATAATCACCTCTTTTGTAAGGAGCTGTATATTTTTCGTAATTCCATAATTTGGTCAAACGTTTTTTAAAATCATCCCGAAAAGGAATTTTATCCAGATAATTAAAGGTGACTTTATTTTCAGATATTACCCAAGCTTCAGTCTCTGCAGATCGGTCATCCTCTAACCATCTATAAGGATCAGGAACATTGGTGCCAAAATAGTTATTAACAGTATTACCTTTTTTTGTTTGTGGGTACTTTGAGGTCATATCAGAACTTTGTGAATGTATAAAATTTGCGGCTAAAATAAATAGAAATGCTAATTTTAATGGAGAAATATATTTCATATTATTTGATTTATAAATGTGATCATAAAGATAAAAAAAAGACACTTTTTAAGGTGTCTTTTAATCTAAAATATTTCTTAAAAAATTATCAATTTAAAGCGTTAACAGTTCCTATCTTACCCGGCAATAATTGTTTTAAAGTTGCTTCAATTCCATTTTTTAATGTTATTGTAGAAGAAGGACAGCCATTACAAGCTCCTTGCAAAATCACATTAACCTCTTTGGTGTCAGGAATATACGATAAAAATTGAATATTCCCTCCATCACCGGCTACCGCCGGCTTGATATATTCTTCCAAAACCGCTATGATTTCCTTAGAAATATCATCGTTGGTTGGTGTGAATTCAGTAGCGTTCGTATTTTGTTTCGGTTCATTAGTTTTGTAATTCTTAGAAACAATTCTTCTGCCACTTTGCAAATACTCTTTGATAAAATCGCGTAATTCATTGTTAACTTCAAACCAATCCAAACCATTTGTTTTTTGAATAGAAACATAATTATCTGAAATAAAAATTTCTTTGATAAAAGGAAATTCAAAAAGCTCTAAAGCAAGTGGTACATTTTTAGCATCATCTTTATTTGTTAATTCTATAATTTGATTGGACAGTAATTTATTGGTGACAAATTTTTGAACATTTGGGTTAGGAGTACTCTCTGCATAAACCTCTATCAGATCGTCTGCTTTTTTTTGAATAAAAATCGAATCATTTTGAATTACAAATACTTCAAAAATTGCTTTGATATCCTCTTGTACTTCTTTCCATTCTAATATATCGAACTTTTCAATAGCTATAAAATTTGCGGTGATATAAACTTTTTTCACAAAAGGCAAATGAAATAATTGTTGTACAAGAGTGGAGTTGTTAGCATCATCAATTGAGTTATATTCAAAGCTGCTTTCTGTAAGTATTTTATCGAATACAAATTTAATGATGGCCGGATTATCAGTATTTTCAATATTTATAATTGGCATTTTTCAAAGTTTTAATTTGTGCAAAATTACAAAAGTATTTTTTCTTAATTTTGAATGAATTGTTAAAACATATAATTATTTAATAATGATAATAAAAAAAATTAAGGGAATATTACCCGAATTTGGTAAGGATTGTTTTTTAGCCGAAAATTGTGTTGTTATTGGGGATGTAAAAATGGGGAACTATTGCAGTGTATGGTATAATACCGTTATTCGAGGAGATGTGCATTATGTCAGGATAGGGAATAAAGTTAATATACAGGATGGGGCTGTTATTCATGCTACATATAAAACCTCGCCAACAAACATTGGTAATAATGTTTCTATTGGTCATAATGCTTTAGTGCATGGTTGTACCATTAAAGATAATGTTTTAGTAGGCATGGGAGCCATTATCATGGATGATTGTATTATTGAAAGTAATAGTATCATCGCTGCGGGTGCCGTTGTAACTAAAAAGACCATTGTAAGGTCAGGTTCCGTTTTTGCCGGTTCACCTGCAAAAAAAATAAAAGATATAAGTGAAGAATTAATTTCAGGGGAGATTGATAGAATCGCAAATAATTATGTAAAATATTCAGGCTGGTATAAATAAAAAAAGAAGTAAAACAAAAAAACCAGATTTAAGCTGGTTTTTTTGTTTTATATAAAGCATAAAAGCTCAAAAGAAAATTCTTATTTCCTATAAAATAGGATATGCATGTTTTATAGAATACCTAATTTAGTTTTAACTGCAGGTAATAGATCTTCACCTTCAAACACAATTAAGCCTTTACCAGGAGAAGCATCGAATACATATTTAACACCTTTTTCAGTCGCAACATCGCTAACTGCTTTTTGCGCTTTTTCAACGATAGGTTTTAAAAGGTCAAATCGCTTTTTTTGAATTTCTTGATCAGCAGTTTGAGCATATTTTTGAATTTTTTCCTGTAAGCTCTTAACTTCAATTCTGCGTTCTTCGTTTTTAACATCTGTTTGAGTTGGTGCCTCGGCATCATATTTTTTTAATTTTGCCTGTAATGCTGTTGCCTGTGCATTATACTCATCTGCGTACGTTTGTTGTACTTTTTTTAACTCAGTTTCCATAGCTTTGGTTTCCGGCATAGCCATCAATAATTGTTCACTATCAATATGTGCCACATTTTGAGCCTGGATTGCATTAAATGCAGTAAAAAGTGCAAATGCTACGAATAAATTTCTTAATGATTTCATTTTTCTAATAATTTGTTAATAATAAATTTTGTTGTTCTTCTTTAGTTTTAATTGTTATTTTCTATTTCTTCCTCACGCTTTTTCTTGCGTTCTTCAATTTCTTTTAATTTAGCTGCACGTTTCTCTTCTGCAACTGTTTTTAATGAATCTCTCATACGTGCTCTGGCCTCTTGCTGTTTTTTTATTCTTTCTTTTAGAGCTTCTCTTTTGGCATTTCTTTCATCAATTTTTTTCTGCGCGTCTGTTTTTTCAACTTGATTTTCATCAACTTCCGTATCCGCAGATTCAGTAGCTGGGACTTCAATATCATTGGTCTCATCATCAACAATAGATGGAGTAGTTATAACGCCTGCTTTAGCAAGACGCTCTTTTTTCATATCATCAATTGCTTTTCTTTTCCTCCCTTTAACAATACTGTTTAAAACCTGTTCACTTATATCGAATTTACTGTTACTGTACAGTAAAATTAAATCACTTGATTTATCTAAAACAAAATCATAACGTTTTCTTTTCGCAATTTCTTGAACGGCATTATAAACCTGATCTTGTACCGGCTCAGCCAGTTGCTTTCTCAATTGAAATAAATCTCCGGTTGGTCCAAAATAAGCATTTTGTAATCTTCTCAATTCACCTTCTTTTATCAGAATATCTTCTTCTCTTTCAGTGATCAATTCTTTGGTCAGTAAAGATTTTTCATTGCTCAAATCTGTTTTCAAAGTATTTATTTCATTAGAAAGTACATCTAGTTTTTGTTGCCATTTACCTATCTTATCATTCAATTTTGACTGCGCATCAACATATTCCGGAACATTTTCTAAAATATAGTTCATGTCTATATATGCCACTCTTTGTCCTTTTTGGGCAAAAGCAATAAAATTAATAAATATTAATACAATAATTAAAACTCTATTTACTTTCATTATGTTAGTTTTAAGAAAAAACCGTGCCATTTATAGATTCAGGGCAAATATAATAAATTAGCTTAGAATTGTTGCCCAATTATAAAATGAGTTTGCCATCCTGAAATTTCATTGGTACCAGGTATTGTATCAAAGCCATAACCAAAGTCAATTCCTAATAATCCAAAGGCAGGCATAAAAACTCTTATTCCTCCACCAGCTGATCGTTTTAATGAAAAGGGTCTATATGCTTGGAATCCGTCCCATGAATTACCAGCCTCTAAAAATGTTAATGCATAAATTGAAGCAGAAGGTTTTAATGTTATAGGATAACGCAATTCAAATGCTACTTTGTTATAGATAGTTCCACCGGTTTGCGATGATAAACTTGAATTTGGATAACCTCTTAATGCAATGGTAGTCCTTCCGTCAAATTGGCCAGTTGCCAATCCGTCACCTCCTACATAAAAACGTTCAAAGGGCGGCGCACCAATTTCGTCATTATAATGTCCTAAAAACCCTAACTCTGCATTTGACATCAATACTAATTTACCAACTACCGGACTATACCATTTACCGGTAAATATAATTTTGTAAAATTCAATCCATTTATATTTCTCTTCATCCGGTAGATCTGTATAATCTCGATCATCAAATAATGAATATGGAGGAGTTAATTTCAGTAACAAATTGAATTGTGAACCGTTTTGCGGGAATATTGGGTTTGGTCCGGCTGAACTTCTGCCAAAATTTACCGCGAAATTAAAATTATTAGATATTCCATTGTCAAAATCGAATGAAGAAATACGATAATTTTTTAAATTATAACGCTGGTAATTAAATGATGTTGATAAAGTAAAAAAGTCATCAGGCCATTTAAGACGTTGACTTAAACCTACAGAAGCTCCGACAATATCTAACAGCTGATCTTTGTCTACATCATTTGTTCTTGGATCAAATCCATATTGACGAGAATTGTAAATTGAAAAATTAAAACCTTTAGGTTTTTTACCTCCCATCCATGGTTCAGAAAAGGAGAAGCTATAAGTTCGATAATATTTACTTACCTGCAATCGTAAGGCAATACTTTGTCCATCCCCTCTAGGCACAGGTTTGTATTCATCTATGTTGAATATATTCCTAATTGAAAAGTTATTAAAGGATAATCCTAAGGTACCAACAAAAGTTCCTCCACCATAACCACCTTGTAATTCAATTTGACTGGATCCTTTTTCAGAAAGTACATATTCAATATCTGCTGTTTTATCACCATGATTAGGTTGAACATCCGGCACAATATTTTCAGCATCAATATATCCCAATTGGCCCAATTCACGAATAGTACGTATAATATCTTTTTTACTGAACAGATCCCCGGGCTTGGTTCTTATCTCTCGATATAGAACATGGTCATTAGTCACATCATTTCCTTTAACGGTTACTTTCTTAATGGTTGCAGCTTCATCTTCAATTATTCTAATTTCTAAATCAATAGTATTATTTGCCGCACTTGTTTCAACGGCATTAACTCGTGAAAACAAATATCCATTATCTAAATAAGTATTCGTAATATCCTGTGACTCTGGGGTTCCATCACCGTAAACTCTCTCGTTTAACGCTTTCCCATTATAGGTTACACCTTTATCAATTCTTAAAATACTCTGAAGTTGTTGATCTGTAAAAACGGTATTACCCAAAAAGGCTATATCCCCAAATTTATATCGATCTCCTTCATTTACAGTAATATCAAGATTAATGGTATTATCATCATTCCATGAAACTGAATCTTTGACAATAAGCGCATCCCTAAACCCTTTTTCTTGAAATTTCTCTACTACCTTTTCCAGATCCGCCTCATATAAATCTTCTACAAATTTTGATGGGGAAAATATTTGAGTAATTCCTTTTTCTCGGGTTTTTTTAAGTAATTTTCTTAACTTTTTATCACTTAAGGCTTTATTGCCATGAAATGTAATTTGTTTGATCTTTATCCTGTCACCCTTATCAATTAATATTAAGGCATCTTGTGTATTGGGCTTTGAAGTATCTTTTTTGGTTGATATTGTAACTTTGGTTTTTAAAAATCCCTTTTCACGATACTTGTCTTTAATAAAGTTTTTTGTTGTGGTTACAATATTTTCAGTTAACATTGAACCATTTTGGAATTCAATTTCTTTCTGAAGATCTTCAATTTTCGATTTTTTAATCCCTTTGATCGTTACAGTGCCAACCTTATCCAATTCGGTAATATTGATTTCTAAATAAATTGCATCACCATCAATTTTGGTGACATATATGTCAACATTGCTAAAAAGTTTCGAACTCCATAGTTTTTTAATGGATGACGATAATTTATCTCCTGGTATTTTAATGGACTGACCAGTGTTTAAACCTGAAAAAATTAAAATAGATTGTTCAGAAATGGTTTGATTTCCTTTTACAGTAATTCCTCCAAGAACATATTTCTTATTATTTTCTACATTAATAGGTTGAGTTATCTTTGGAATTATAGGAATTGTATCTGTAGCATTTTCTACTGGTAGAATAGTATCTTGAGTTTTCTCCGTTTTTGGTGTTGAAATCATATCCCTGTTCACGGGAAATATTGTATCAATAGTTTGATTATTTTTTGGGATAGTATCGGAAACTCGATTTATTGCATTTAATGAATCAGCAGGGGTTTGACGCTCTTTTGGAGCGGCTATCATACTTCGATTCACAGGATAGATAGTGTCCAAAGCACTATTGGCATTCGGAATAGTATCTGTAGCCCTTTCTACAGGATTAATAGTATCTTGTGTTTTGTTGTTTTTTGGGTTATTTCCTTGCGCATTCGCAGTAAATATTGTTAAAACCAAAAATAGGGGTAAAAAACTAATGTTTAACTTATTTATTACTGTCTTCAATTTGTTCACTTGTTTTTCCAAATCGTCTTTCTCTACTTTGATAATCTAATAATGCTTCGTAAAAATCTTCCTTATTAAAATCGGGCCATAACACATCCGTAAAATACAATTCGGCATAAGCTATTTGCCATAATAAAAAATTGCTGATACGTTTTTCGCCACTTGTTCGAATTAAAAAATCAACGACGGGCAAAGTAAATGTATATAAATGACTATTTATAATTTTTTTATTAATTTCTTCTATATTAAGTTCATTATTAACAATTTTTTTAGAAATATTTTTTACAGCATTTATTAATTCTTCTCTGGCACCATAATTTAAGGCCAAGGTCAAAGTAAGTTGTGTGTTATTTTTAGTTAATTCAATGGCTTCTAACAGTTGTTTTTTTGCTCTATTAGGTAACTTTTCAAGATCACCTATGGTTTGAAGTTTTACATTGTTTTTTTGAAAAGTTTTTATTTCTTTTTTTAAAGAACTAACTAATAAACTCATTAAGGTATCGACTTCAAACTTTGGACGATTCCAGTTTTCTGTAGAAAATGCAAATAGAGTAAGAGCTTCAATCCCTAATTCTGTAGCTGCCTCAACAGTTTGTCTTACCGCTTCAACACCCTTTTTATGACCAAAAACTCGCTTAAAACCCTGATTTTTAGCCCAACGACCATTACCATCCATGATAATGGCTATGTGTTTAGGTAAATATTCGTTATTTATTTTAGATTTAATACTCATCGCCCCATTAAAATTTTCCGGTATAGCACCCTTCTCTTCCAAAAGCATAAACCAGAGTTATCCCGGTAAATACATACCAATCATTATTATTAGGATTTATTTGAATGTTTGCACTATTTTCATCATAAGGATATCCGTCAATATCATCTTTAAAGGTATATCTAAAGGAAGTTTCAATGGCAATTCCTATACCAGGTGCAAGTTTGGTTTTATAACCCAATCCAAATGGCATTGTAAAATTAAAAGTACGGCCATTATCTCGTGTTGCATAATTGACCACTGCTGCTTCCACAATGATATAAGGTGTGTGGGTGTGACCAATTTTATCTAAATTATATTTAAAAAAATGATATTCAATACCAGCTGCAAGTTCATGTAAACTATTGGTAAATGATTCCCCTCGATACTTTCTAAACGAATTATTGGATTGAGAATCATCTCCTGATAATTTTGAATAGGTATAGGTTGCTCTTATAGAGAAGTGAGGATGCATATTCCATTTATAAATACCTCCAACAGCATAATTGTTTGGGAAAATATAATTTGTTCTGCCAATATCACCAATGTAATTACTCCCTCCTAAGAATACTCCAATCTCATTTATTTGAGCAAAAGTATATCCAGAACTTAACAGAAATAACACTACGATTAAAATTTTTTTCATCATAAAAAAACAGTTCGCAAATATAAAAAAATACATTTGCTTTTAATTGAAACACAAGGTCTTTTTTGATTAACAGAAATTTACCGACAAAATTGTACTAATTCATGAATATTTAATTCCGTTTATCTTCTCCCCACAGTAATTTTTCACGCAGAGTTTTAATGAAAGTCTGGTCAATCAATTGAATTGTTTTAATACTAAAACCACATTTTTTAATAGAAATTCTTGTTGTGTTGGTTATAGTTGACATTCGTGAATCTAAGGTTAGAAATGCTTCGTTTGCCCGACTGTCTATTTTTAGATCAATTTTTGTTTCTTCCGGTATAACCAATGGCCTTACGGCTAAACTATGCGGAGCAATTGGAGTCAGGACCAAATTTTTTGAAGTTGGTGAGATAATTGGCCCTCCACAACTTAACGAATAACCTGTAGAACCGGTAGGAGTGGAAATGATCAAGCCATCACTCCAATATGTTGTCAAAAATTCATCATCCAAGTAGGTTTCAACCGTTATCATCGATGCTGTGTTTTTACGACTGATGGATATCTCATTTAAAGCAAAATTTAATTCCTCTAATTCTTCGTTTACATCATTTGTCTTAACTTGTAGTAATGTTCTTTCTTGTGTGATATATTTTTTTTGGAGTATTTGATCAATAGCTTGATGGATCTCTTCTTTTTGGATGGTTGCTAAAAACCCCAGCCTGCCCGTATTTACACCAATAATAGGAATATTCAAATCACGTACAAATGTTATTGAACGTAAAAATGTTCCATCACCCCCAACACTAAAAAAGAAATCATAGGAAGAGTTCAGATCCGAATAATTCGAAAAGGTTTTAGAATTAACTAGAGGATAAGTTCCATTAAAATATTCATAAAATTTAGATTCAAAAGCAATAGATATTTCATTTTGCTCAAGTATTTCAACCAACAATTTAACGTACTTTATTGTAATTTCATGGTTTGATTGACCGTAAATTCCTACTTTCATAAATTGCTTAAAACTTAAATATTTAAATACTTTTGTAAATAATTTGATCTATCATTTAATTCTTCAAGATATTTATCCTTTTCAAATTCATTTAAAATTTGATAGTTATATCTTCTAAATGAATTTAAAGTATTATTTATATCATGCAAACTTAATTTAAGTGTAATCTGCGCAATGTCATTATCAATTTTTGAAACAAAAGCGCCAAATAAAGTTGCGTTATTTGATTCAACGATTTGCGATATCTCACTAAGTGAATAGTCGTTCACGTCTTTAGAAACTACTAAAATGACACCTTCTTCATGTAAGAATGGAGTGCATTTGAAAATATTCAAAAAATCATTTAATTCATAATATCCTAAATACTTTTTCTTTGTATTTAGAACAGGCATTAAATTGGTGTTGTAAGTGGCAAAATACTGTAAAACCTCAAACCAATTCATCCTGTTTGTTGCATAAAATGGCTGTATGATATGTTTTATTTCATGTAATTTTTTATCATCAAACTCCTTATACTCTATTTCTTGTTTTGCAATAGTTCCACAGAACAATTTTTTGTCGACTATAGGTAAGTGTGAAAAAGGAAATTGCTCAAATATTGTCCTGATTTTTTTCATATCATCCTCAAGTCTTATCGGCTTGATGTCTTTTGATATGTAGTTTATTGTTTTCATTAAACTATTTTCAACGGTAATAGTATCTTATAAAATTGTAATTTTGTTTTTATAAAAAAATAACCTCTGTAAAGATAAAATATCTTTTGCATAAAAAACACAAATAAATTTTTAATGACAAAATTAAGTGTAAATATTAATAAGATAGCAACTTTAAGAAATGCTCGTGGAGGAAATAGCCCTGATTTATTAAAAGCAGCTATTGATATTCAGGATTTTGGAGCACAAGGAATAACAATTCACCCCAGACCGGATGAGCGACATATAAAATACCAAGACGCATATGATTTAAAACCAATAGTGACAACTGAATATAATATTGAAGGAAATCCGATTCAACAATTTGTTGATCTGGTTTTAGAGATAAAACCAACACAGGTAACTTTAGTGCCGGATGCCGTTGATGCCATTACATCAAATGCGGGCTGGGACACGATAAAAAATCAGGACTTTTTACAGGAAATCGTATCAGAATTCAAAAGTAATGATATCAGAACTTCAATTTTTATGGATACGGATTTGGCTTTGATCGAAGCTGCGGCAAGAACAGGAGCGGATAGAATTGAATTGTATACTGAAGCTTTTGCCGTAGCTTATGAAAAAGAAAATATGGATGGCGTTATTCCATATGTAAAAGCTGCAGAATTAGCGAGTGATCTTGGTTTGGGTGTTAATGCCGGTCATGATCTAAGCTTGAATAATTTGCAATTCTTTGCCAAAGAAGTTCCGAATTTATTGGAAGTTTCTATTGGTCATGCTCTTATTTCTGAAGCTTTGTATCTTGGTTTGCAAAATGTTGTTAGCATGTATTTGCAAAAATTAAAATAATGAGCAATTTGCACTCTATAATTATAGGTGATGGAGAGCCTTTGTTAATTTTACACGGTTTTTTTGGAATGGGAGATAATTGGAAATCTCTTGGGATTAAATTCTCGGATAATTATCAAGTGCATATCATTGACCAAAGAAATCACGGCAGGAGTTTTCATTCTGATGATTTTTCATATGAATTGATGATAGAAGATCTATTCCATTATATGGATAGCCATGAATTAAATAGGGTTAATTTGTTGGGGCATTCTATGGGTGGGAAAACAGCGATGCAATTTGCTGTAACTTTTCCTAATTTGGTTAACAGACTGGTTATTGCAGATATAGCTCCGAAATATTACCCACCTCACCATCAATTTATATTACAAGCATTACATGCCGTTGATTTTATGGAAGTAAAATCCAGAGAGGATGTAGATGACATTTTTAAAAAATATATTCCTGAATTGGAAATTCGACAGTTTTTATTAAAAAATGTATATCGTAAAACAAAAGATGAACTGGCTTAT
>Ga0209013_10000743_pt1 | contig 29639 bp, 23 predicted proteins | sample Cruoilmetagenom2_FD_187291 | JGI IMG/M metagenome (GOLD analysis project Ga0209013, IMG submission 187291) | Oil polluted marine microbial communities from Coal Oil Point, Santa Barbara, California, USA - Sample 2 (SPAdes) (version 2) | ecosystem: Environmental > Aquatic > Marine > Oil seeps ...
GGACCAGCGGGGCTTGTTTGCCAGGCATCCGGAAGCGGGGCTTCGGGTTGTACATATTCCGGCCCGACCGTCGTACAGGCGGTAGCCAGCAGCACGGCACAAAAAGCCACTGTCAACTGGATAACGATTCTTTTAATTGGCCGTTTTATCACTCAAATATAAACCCAGGCTTCCGGAAAAAACTGCCCCAATATTCCCGCCGTAATCATAACTGATCAGCGGTCACGCAACAGCACCACCCATCATTTGAGTAAAGATTCACTCCAGGTGAGCAATGAGCTCCGCCCTCATCCGGGCAATATCATCCGGCCTTGTCCGGCAACAGCCACCAATCACCCGGGCTCCGGCGTCATACCAGGCCGTGGCGGCTTGTACTTCACAAGCCGTTCCCGTCCAGCGGTTTTCATCAGCCACCCACTCTTCACCACTGTTCGGGTAACCAATCATTGGCTTGCTTATACCCTGTGCGCTCTCCAACAAGGGAACCATGTATTGTGGTGGTGTGCAGTTGATGCCGACCGCGATGATCTGGTTCGAGGTCTCAGCCAGGGCCGCATATTCGGCAAATCTTTCTCCATGACACACGTGCTGCTCGTCCTTGCAGCTAAAGCTGAGCCATGCTTTGCGTTGCGGAAATTCCGCAAGTAACTCGATCAGCGCCTCTGCCTCCAGTTTTGACGGGATGGTCTCGAACGCCAACAGGTCCGCATCGCTGTGCGCCAGTTCGGCCATACGGGGTCGATGAAATTTGATCAGGGCCTGTTTGTCCAGGCCGTAATTGCCATGATACTCGCTGCCATCGGCAAGACATGCGCCGTAGGGCCCGATAGATGCCGCTACCAGCGGTCTCAGGCGACCGAGGTGGCTTTCATAAGAAGACCAGAAGGCTTCCCGGGCCAGCACGGCAAGGTCCACACTCAATTGCATCAGGTTGCCGGCCCGGTCCCGGCTGATGCCCACTTTTTCAAAGCCCTCAAAGCTGGCCTGGTACGTTGCGGTAGCAATAATGTCCGCTCCGGCCTCCAGATAATCCTGGCCAACCTGCCGGATCATTTCCGGTGCCTCGATCAACATTTTTGCTGACCAAAGCTCGTGCTTCAAATCAGCACCGTGCCGCTCCAATTCCGTTGCCAGAGCGCCGTCCAGCATGACGAAACCCTGCTGTTCTAGAAATGGCTCCAGGAGTTTCAATTGAAACATCACAATCCGTTACCTTGTTCGAGGTTCCAGAATACTCCTCGTACTGCATATTCTCTAGCCCGCATATTGCGTGAGTTCCGGCAACTCGTGCAATATGGGGGCTAGAACCATGGCACTTGGATAATGCCTTCAGTGGGGCAACTGACGGGTTCATTATGACCCGCGCGCAGAATTCTTCATTTCTGCTATATCAATTGCTGCTATATTAAGAAAGCCACTTGGCATATTACATTTAAAAAATACAGGAGAGATCCATGCGATTTAAATTATTAATCACCGCTCTATTGCTTACCTTTTTCGCCCAGTCCGCACTGGCTCAGCTGGAGCCTTTCAAAGATTTTGATATCAGTAGCGAACTATGGAACATTACTTTTATCAAGGTCCATCCCAACATGGGAAATGACTACCTAGAAGGGCTGAAAGAAACCTGGGTGGCTTCCAACAAGGTAGCGAAAGAACTGGGGCAGATTGAAGACTTTCATATCTATCGCAGTCAGTTGGAAAGCAGCGGCGACGTCAACCTGTTCCTGGTAACCAAATTTGCCAACAGTGCCCAACTGGAACCGAACAAAGCAGAGTACGACAAATTCATGAAAGCCTGGGGTGAGGCCAACGAAGAGCGCACGCGGGAAATCGTCAAGGATTATCCCGGCATGCGTGAAATTACAGGGGAATATATCGTACGGGAAATTACCATTAAATAGTATCTTGTTTGGTATTCAGAGAGCCCGGCAATGCCGGGCTCTCTTTATGTAAGAGGTCCCTTGGGGCCGACCGCTCTGGAAAGTCGCCCGCAAGCAGGCTCTTACATGTAAGAGCCTGCTTGCGGGCGACTCTTTCACCCATTCCAGGTCTCGGCCAGGACATTACAGACTGATCCGTACACCAGGGCTCAGCCAGAGCCAGGATAGGCCCTTTCCACCTTGCACACCTCGACACTGTAGGATTCATACCATCTTGCACGCCCCATCTCCTGCGCCTTGATATGTGCGGGATCATTTTTCCAATTCAGGATCTGAGTTTCATTTTCCCAGTAGGAAATGGCAATTTCTTCATCTCCTTCCATCATGGACACAAATTCCAGGCAGCCATACGTTCCAAGAGCGAGTTCCCGCAAGCGTTCAGCCGTCTGAAAATACGCATCATCGCTCCGCGCAAGTTTTGCCTTGAATATCACCGCGTACATAAAGTTCCTGATTTCAGTTTCATTCCAATCACCGGATTATTGTGGGAGTCTACATTTTCGGCAAGAGATATTTGCCTGCAGGAGGTATCGGTTACCTGTATTCAGGACCATCATCTGTCGGGAACAGATGATGAGTGCACAGGGATGTCTCGAATGTGTCCTGAATACAGGTAACCGATACCTCCCCCGCCCAAATCTTTTTGAGTCGTTAATTCCAACAACTCGTGCAATATACGGATATAAAGTAAAATAATTTTTCATTAAACGGAAGTCGCGATGCAAGCCCCAAAATTCCTGCTGATCTGTTCGCTGCTGCTTCTTCCCCCGGCTATCCTGGCATCGGAACCAGACCGCGATGAGGCTCTGCAGGCGCTTGCCGCTGATTTTTTCGAGTGGCGGCGAGTCCAGCAACCCGTTACCGGTGACGATATACCACGGGTTGAACGGCCTGAGGCCTGGGTGCCGGATTTTTCGCCTGAAGCACTCGATGAATATCGCGGCCGCCATCGTGCATTCCTGCAGGCGCTCGATCAACTCGATACCGAAGGGTGGAACATTGGAGACCAGGTAGATGCCCAACTCCTGAAGGCGGCCATCGAGCGCGTGCACTGGGAACTCGATGTTCTCAAATCGCCTCAGCGGAATCCGCTGTTTTACCTCGATCAAACCCTCGGCAGCATTTTCGAATTGCTGGTCCTGTCATTACCCGTCACGGCGTCACGCGCCGAGAACATTCTGCTGCGCCTCGAACACTTCCCGTCAACACTGAAATCTGCACGTATTAACCTCGACCAGGCAGTACGCCCCTTTGCGGAAGCGACAATTGAAACGCTCGACGGCATTGATGTACGTCTGCTGGCGGTACAGGCAGCCCTGAAGGATGAATTTCCTGCCGGCCTGGGAGAGCGCCTGGCAGTTTCCACGAAGACGGCAGTAGAAGCACTGGAGAAATATCGGGAATGGCTCCGCTCCGAACTCGACACCATGCAGACTGCATTCGCCATCGGGCCGTACTCCTACCAGTGGTTTCTCACTCATGTCGCGCTGGTCCCCTACACACCCGGGGAACTGCTGGCCCAGGGTCAGCAGGCCTGGAATCGCTCCGTCGCCTGGGATGTCATTGAAAAAAATCAAAACCGGGATCTGCCGGAAATGCCGCTGTTCAAATCCGCCGGCCACCAGATCAAGGCTTCTTCCCTTAAGGAAAATGAAATCCGGGTCTTTCTCGAGTCCAGTGAACTGATGACAGTTCCACGGTGGCTGCAGCACTATCTCAACCGGGAGATACCGGACTACCTGGCGCCCTTGTCATTCATGGGCGTAACCGATGATCTCACTTCGGAAAACCGGCTGGATGAAGACGCTTATAGTTATATTCCTGAGCCGGCTGAGGACCTGTCGTATTTTAAGCTCGCATCAGCCCGCGACCCGCGGCCCCTGATCATCCATGAAGGGATTCCCGGACATTATTTCCAACTGGCCCTTTCCTGGGCAAACCCGGACCCGGTCCGCCGCCGCTACATTGATTCCAGCGCCAACGAGGGTATTGGCTTTTATGTGGAAGAATTACTCCTGCAGGCGGGCTTATTCGACTACAGTCCCCGCTCCAGGGAGATCATCCACAGTTTTATGCGGCTCAGGGCCCTTCGCGTGGAAGTTGACATTCGTCTCGCGGTCGGTGATTTCACTATCGAGCAAGCCGGGGAATACCTGGCGCGGGCGGTGCCAATGGATCGGGAAACCGCTATCGCTGAAGCTGTATTTTTCGCCTTTAATCCAGGCCAGGCGATTTCCTACCAGATCGGTAAACTCCAGATACTGCAGTTTCTCTCCGACGCGAAACTGGACCAACAGGAGGACTTTTCATTGCGCCGTTTTCACGATTACCTGATGGAGAACGGCAACGTACCGATCGCCCTGCAACGCTGGGAATTCCTGGGAAGGGATGACCAGGTTTTGCGGCTTGAGGTGCTGGGGGGCAAACCAGTTACCGTGCCTCAGTAAGAAGATTTTGAGGCGTGCGATTCGGCCCCAAGGGACCTCTTACAGTTATTGTGAGAGCGTCCTTGGGCGCGAACTGCGTTTGTTAGTTGGGTGCAGGCTGTTTTAGAGCTTTTCGGCCCCAAGGGACCTCTTACATGGCGTGCGAGCAAACCAAAAAAGCCCGGTTTCGTTGAAAACCGGGCTTTGAAGATTCTGGAGCGGGAAACGAGACTCGAACTCGCGACCCCAACCTTGACAAGGTTGTTTTTATGTCTCTTACTGTTTTTTACTGTCTTCTAACTTACTGATTTTATTGCTTTTCTGTATATATCGGTCTATCATTGTACACCTATGGTTTTCCGCCCATTTCCGCCCATTTCCGCCCATTTCCGCCCAAAGGTATTTCAGGAGGCAAATCACATGACAGACTTATCAAGAAAACGCTACCGCGAACGGCCTAAACCGCGACATGAGCCTTATTGGCAGCGACTCGACAAAGGCCGGTCTTTAGGTTTCAGGCGTGCAAAAGTTTATACCCGGTCTACCTGGCACGCTCGACTATACACCCGGGAAAAAAAGAATAAATACCAACACCTGCCCGCTGTCCATGTCGATGATTACGACGAAGCAAAAAAGGAGGCTATGTTATCGACCCTAACGCATATGACCTTGAACCGCTGGCCGATGACGTAGAAGGCACCGGCGAGGCTGCGGTTTTCCTTGAACCCAATCACCGCAAACAACTAATCAACAAAGCACTACCGGCGGCGGCTGAATTAATGCGCGGCCTGGAATTGACCGGCGCCCGTCCTGGTGAACTGGCCGTCGCCACGGTGGCCGACCTGGACACCAAGCACGGCACCCTGCGATTGAAACACCGCAAATGCCGCAAGGCGAAAATAAAAATACGTTCCGTAGTCTTGAGCCGTGACGGTCTGGCCTTTTTCAAAAAGCAGGCAAAAAACAAGTTGCCCGCCGTGCGGTTATTTCTTGATCCCGACGGCCGACCGTGGGTGCGTAAGAAGTGGGCCGAAGAAATATGACGCAATAGACCTCCTGAAAAACATACTTAGAAACGGCCCGGTTTCAGTGGCCGAAATCAGCGGAACCGCCGAGAGCGAGGGCATTGCCTGGAAAACCGTGCGCCGTGCTTATGATGCGCGCAATATTGAGGCCATCAAAGAGAAGAAATTTCAGGGTAAATGGCTCTGGCATACGCCCGAACAAGCGACCGCAAATCGAGAGCAGGAAAGCACCACATGAGCACCTTTGGAAACTCAATGTTGCTTAAGAGCCAATATATAAGCATCTTTGTCTTTATAGCATTCTTAATTCCCTCTATAAGCCTTATGTATCAACGCTTTCAAGGCTTTCCCAAAGGTGCTTACCTGCTCATCTCTCTTTACCCTGTTTTTTGTGCCTATCTTGCTAAGGTGCTCGTATCTGTGTCCTTGGGCGAGATTGGACGCCGGAAACCCGAAAACCATGAATAACCTGAATAACCTGAATTGGCGAGGCAATGGGTAGGCGGGGAGATAGTTGGGGCGTACTCCCTGTGCATCGACGCCAACGAGTTGTTGGCCTTTTTTCCCTCAAAAAAAGTTTTGGAACGACGAAAAGTTTCCGGAAAACAACGAGGAGCAAAAGGTGATGACTAACAGTGGCCGCCTCGGTCGATACCGACACTATCGGGGGACAGTGTAGGTTGGGGGGGGAACCAACCGAGACGACCAAGTCAATGTTATCACATTTGGAAATTGGCGCGGGGAGGCGATGACCAATGGTTGTGGCCGCCTTGATTGCCCCCCCCTGGAAAGAATGAGGGTGGTGCCTCAGTAGATTCACCCAATCAAAGCGACCAAATACATGCTATCACAAATCTGGAGATGTGTACGGAAGAGTAACAAGGCAATAAATGAGCTACGAAATGACTATTGAACTCAGCATATCAACGCGGGACCGGGGGGAGATCGAACGCCACAGTGTGTGGCCTGGACATCGACATCCACACACAGCTATCTATTTTGCTCTCTTTTTTTGTTTCGGAGGCTTTTCCGCCAATTTGAAAAGGATAAACGATGACTATTGAAACACCAAAAGCACCTTCCTGGCTCTCTGAGGAAGCAAAAGTACATTAGGATCGAGTCGCAATAATGGCCGCCTGGGTTCTATCGGCTGGTGGAATCGCCTGTTAAGACCGCCTGAGATTGATTCTGGGCTTATTTCTTGCCCCTGCCCTGCCCTTTATTTCCTCAAAGCTATTTTCAGGCCCAATAAAGGCACAGCCCCTTCCGAAAGGTTGGGGCTGCATGTCCGCAATTGACTCAAAATCTTGCCACCGTTTTCCGCCCGTTTTCCGCCCGATGGTGATAAAAAGTCTCTAAGCCATTGATTTCTGGAGCGGGAAACGAGACTCGAACTCGCGACCCCAACCTTGGCAAGGTTGTGCTCTACCAACTGAGCTATTCCCGCAGAGGGTGCGTATTGTAAGGGAAACCCCAAGAGTGTCAACACCATAGAGACATTTAACTTGCACATTGGGTGGCTCTGATCCCAGCGGATGGCTCAATTTCAACGATATACGTCAATTCCGCGTAAATACGGGCTTTCGATCTGTCGTTGAGGGTGGCACAATACCGCTTCTTAAATTGCTGGCAGGGCCTTATGGCTAAAGAAGACGTAATTGAAATGGACGGCGTAGTGCTCGAAACACTGCCCAATACCATGTTCCGGGTCGAACTGGAAAACGGGCATGTCGTTACCGCCCATATCTCCGGCCGTATGCGCAAGCATTACATCCGCATCCTGACAGGTGACAAGGTGAAAGTTGAACTGACTCCTTACGACTTGTCGAAAGGAAGAATTACCTACAGAACCAAATAGGCAGTCCGGAAAGGCTGGCTAAAAAGTTTCCTCAAAAAACCTAAACAATAAGACGAGCCAAAAACACCAATTCAGTCGGCGGACGCCGGCAAAGCTTTCTGCTTTTTCTTTTTCGGCAAAACTTTCAGTTTGAGTTCTTCGTCCTCGGCTTCGGGGGCGTCAACCAGTACTTCACCTCCGTCGGCCAGTTCCCCAAACAACAAGTCATCCGCCAGTGGCCTCTTGATCTGTTCCTGGATCACGCGTTTCATCGGCCGTGCACCCATAGCGGGATCGAACCCCTTCTCAGCCAGCCATTCCCTGGCGGCACGGGTCACGGAGACTTCCACGTCCTTCAGGGCCAACTGCTCCTCGAGTTCCAGGATGAATTTATCGACCACCATCAGTATCACCGGCATATCCAGAGCCTTGAAGCCGATGATGGCATCCAGGCGATTGCGGAACTCCGGCGAAAATGTCCTGCGGATAACTTCCATCGAATCCGAAGAATGGTCCTGTTCCGTAAAGCCGATGCTCCGGCGTGCGCTTTGCCGGGCGCCGGCGTTAGTGGTCATGACCAGGATAACGTTGCGGAAATCTGCCTCCCGGCCATTGGCGTCGGTCAATTTGCCGTGATCCATAACCTGCAGCAGGATATTGAAAATATCCGGGTGAGCTTTTTCTACTTCATCCAGCAACAACACCGCGTGGGGGTTCCTGGTTACGGCCTCGGTCAACAAGCCTCCCTGATCGAAGCCAACATAGCCGGGCGGCGCACCGACCAGCTTTGAAACCGAATGAGCTTCCATGAACTCGGACATGTCAAAGCGGATCAACTCGATACCCATGGTCAGTGCCAGTTGCCGCGTAACCTCGGTTTTACCGACGCCGGTCGGTCCTGAAAAGAGGAAGGACCCGATGGGTTTCTCTTCGTCGCCCAGCCCGGCCCGGGTCATCTTGATCGCGGCAGACAACGCACCAATCGCTTCGTCCTGACCAAACACGACCAACTTGAGGTCACGTTCCAGGTTTTTCAGTGCATCACGATCAGAACGCGACACCTGCTTGGCGGGAATCCGGGCCATAGCGGCGACAATCAGTTCGATATCATGTTCATCGAGCAGTTCCTTTCTTTCGTCCTCGGGCACCATTCTTTGCCGAGCCCCGGCTTCGTCGATTACGTCAATGGCCTTGTCCGGCAAATGGCGGTCACTGATGTGCCTGGCTGAAAGCTCAGCTGCGGTCGTCAGTGCTTCGTCCGAGTATTTGACGTGGTGGTGATCTTCGAAACGGGTTTTCAGGCCATGGAGAATCTCGATGGTCTCACTTATGCTGGGTTCCACGATGTCAATTTTCTGGAATCGCCGGGCCAGCGCCCGGTCTTTTTCGAATACGCCGCGAAATTCCTGGAAAGTCGTGGATCCGATGCAGCGCAGTTCCCCCGAAGCCAGCACCGGCTTGATCAGGTTGGATGCATCCATTACGCCGCCTGAAGCTGCGCCTGCTCCGATGATGGTGTGGATTTCATCAATGAACATGATGGAATCCGGCTCGTCCATCAGTTCCTTGATGACCGCTTTCAGTCGTTTTTCGAAATCGCCCCGATACTTGGTTCCGGCAAGCAAAGAGCCCAGGTCGAGAGAATAAATGGTGGAGTCCTGGAGAATCTCGGGGACCTCCTTTTTGATAATTCGTAACGCCAGGCCTTCCGCCATGGCGGTTTTGCCGACACCGGCCTCACCGACGTACAGGGGATTGTTTTTGCGGCGCCTGCACAATACCTGCACGGTACGCGTGATTTCTTTTTCACGCCCGATCAGCGGGTCGATCTGATCGTCACAGGCACGCTGGTTGAGATTGGTAGTGAACCGCTCCAGTGCGCTGGATTTCTTCTCTGCACCCTCCCCTTCAGCTTCCAGGACAGGACCTTCACCGCCGTCTGGCAGATCACCTTCAACTTTGCTGATGCCGTGCGAAATATAATTGACGACATCCAGGCGGCTGACGTCATGCCGGTCCAACAGGTAATTGGCGTAAGAATCCTTCTCACTGAAAATTGCCACCAGCACATTGGCCCCGAGCACTTCTTCCTTGCCGGCGGACTGGACGTGGTACAGGGCGCGTTGCAATACGCGCTGAAAGCCAATGGTGGGTTGTGTGTCCCGGCTGTCATCATCTGGCAACAGGGGGACGGTATCTTCGAGGACCTTGCGGATTTCCTTTTCAAGCGTTGCTACTTCTACATCACAAGCACTGAGTATGCTGAGTGCCGAGGCATTATCAAGCAATGCCAGCAACATGTGTTCCACGGTAAGAAATTCGTGCCGGCGTTCACGCGCTTCCTGGTAAGCCTGGCTGATGGACAGTTCCAGTTCCTTGCTGAACATGCCTGCTGCTCCTTAATACGTGAAACCAAATCCTTCAATAAATAAGATGTACCTTGATTCAGACCGTATCAACGGTAACAAGGTTTCAGGTTTTTTCCATGGTGCATTTGAGCGGATGGTCATTCTGGTGCGAAAATTCGTTGACCTGGACCACCTTCGTTTCAGCGATTTCGAATGTAAAAACGCCGCACACACCTTTACCACGCGTATGCACGTGCAGCATTACCTGCGTTGCACGGTCATGGCTCATGCCAAAAAAAACACTTAGAATTTCAATGACAAAATCCATGGGTGTGTAATCGTCATTGAGCAGGATAACCCGGTACATTGGCGGCAGCTTTATTTCCGGCCGCGCCTCTTCCAGCGCTAATCCTTGGTCTCGTTGTGATTCCAGATCCTGTCCCATGAAGTGATTTTATCGCAGAAGTTTCGAAATTCCTAACCGTTGCTGTAAGAGCGTGCTTGCGCGCGACTCTCTTCAAAATTGTAAACGCAAGTGATGTAAATAGAATTCACGCGCAAGCACGCTCTTACAAAACACTTTTGCTTTTTGGGATTGACCCCATCTTGAGGTGGATGAAACAAAAGGGTCCCAAAGCGGAAGAAATCATGGTCGCCATGTCCGGCGGCGTGGATTCGTCCGTGTCGGCATTGCTGCTTCAGCAACAGGGTTACCCCCTTGCCGGAATGTTCATGAAGAACTGGGAGGAAGACGACCGCTTCGGGACCTGTGCCGCAGCAGAAGATGCGGAAGATGCCCGAACGGTGGCGAAAAAACTGGGAATCACGCTGCACCTGCGGAATTTTGCTTCCGAGTACTGGGATTATGTATTCGAGAATTTCCTGGCAGAGTACCGCGCAGGAAGAACGCCCAACCCCGACATCCTGTGTAACCGGGAAATCAAGTTTAAGACGTTCCTCGACCATGCCAGGTCCCTGGGCGCCGGTATCATTGCGACCGGCCATTTTGTGCGCAGCGATGAACATGACGGATTGCACCGCCTGCTACGAGGGGTTGATGAAAACAAGGACCAAAGTTATTTCCTCTACACCATTGGCCAGCAACAACTTGCCAGTACCCTTTTCCCGGTGGGTGAACTGACCAAGCCCGAAGTACGTTGGATGGCGGAAAAAGCAGGCTTGCTGGTGCATGACAAGAAAGACAGTACCGGCATCTGCTTCATTGGCGAGCGCAATTTCAAAGAGTTCCTGGGCGAATACATTGATGCCGACCCCGGAGAGATACAGACCGTCGACGGCCAGATAATCGGTAACCACGATGGTTTGATGTTTCACACCCTCGGTCAACGCCAGGGATTGGGCATCGGCGGCGTACGCGGCTGCCTGGATGAACCCTGGTACGTGCTCCACAAGGATCTGGAAAACAATATCCTGTATGTCGGCCAGGGCCACGATCACCCCTGGATGCTTTCCAGCAAACTGCTTGCAAGTCAGCTCAGTTGGGTTTCCGGGCATGCGCCTGAGCCGGGAACGCAGTTGAACGCCAAGGTGCGGTACCGGCAAGCGGACCAATCCTGCGTTGTCTGTACGCTTGATAAAAACCGGCTGGAACTCCACTTTAAAGAGAAGCAGCGAGCGGTGACGCCCGGACAATCCGTGGTGTTGTATGAAGGAGAAAATTGCCTGGGAGGCGGAATCATTGACTGGGCCGATTCACCACCTGCCCGGGAAGAGCAGCCGCCACAGAAACAGGATCCAAATTAAATGACAAACATCGTAAAAGACCGAACTCTAGCACTGAGCGGCGTTTTCCAGGCCACGGAACTGGTCCGCCAGGCTGCCGGTCACGGCACCTGGTCGGGGTACGCGGCAAGTTCCTGCTTGCACAGCCTGTTCACGCTGGAAAGCGAGTCCTCGCAGGAAATTTACGGTGGCAAGCAAAAGTTGAGGCTGGGTATTGAAACCCTGTTGGCTGTTTTACAGGGGGATGATCGTTATACAGAGTCCTTGCGTTACTCGATAGGCCTGATGCAAATCGAACGCAAATTTCGGCGATCCAGCCGTTTGCAGAATCAACTGGGTAACCGCCTGGAAAAAATATCTGTGTCGGGGGCTGAATTTGACCAACATGACCGCGAAGATCTGCAGGCTCACGAAATTTCCCTGCTCTACACTGACACGATCGGTACGCTGTCACCGAGAATCGTCGTCAACGGAAAACCCCAGTACCTGAAGACAGATCGAACGGTGGACTGGGTGAGGACCCTCCTGCTGGCGGGACTCCGTTCTGCCGTGTTATGGCGCCAGCTTGGTGGCGGCCGTTTTGATTTGATGTTCGGCCGGAAAAAAATCATGCGCGAAGCCGAGACCCTGCTGCTGGGCTAACTGTAAGAGGTCGCTTGCGGCCGACTGGTTCAGTAACAAACGTGCCTGATTATCGAGCGCAGCTCGCGCCCAAGGACGCTCTTGCAGTAGTAGAAACGCATCTTGAGCTTTGATGGCGCGTCTGTTTGAGGGATAATTAAACGTTTCAGCACACACCCAATTATCATCGGAGAAAAGCATGAGCGACTCCTTCTCAACGGCCTCCAACCTGAACGTCAACGGACAGGACTATCGTTATTACAGCCTGGCCAGGCTCGGGCAGCAATACGACATGTCACGCCTGCCGTTCAGCCTCAAGATCCTGCTCGAAAACCTGTTACGCCACGAAGACGGCGTTGACGTGACACGGGAGGACATTGAGGCGCTGTGCAACTGGAATCCCACAGCCGAACCCGTCACGGAAATCGCATTTACACCGTCTCGCGTCTTGCTGCAGGATTTCACCGGCGTGCCTGCTGTCGTCGATCTCGCCGCCATGCGTGATGCAATGACTGCCCTGGGTGGCAGTGCAGACCAGATTAACCCGCTATCCCCTGCGGAATTGGTGATTGACCATTCCGTGCAAGTGGACAGCTACGGCAGCGCAGACTCCCTGGCGCTGAATAATCGCATCGAATTCCAACGCAACCAGGAGCGCTACAGTTTCCTGCGCTGGGGGCAGTCTGCTTTCAGTAATTTCCGCGTGGTACCACCGAATACGGGCATCGTTCACCAGGTCAACCTGGAGCACCTGGCCCGGGTCGTGTTCGGTAGAAACGGTGTTGCTTATCCCGACACGGTGGTCGGCACAGATTCGCATACCACGATGATTAACGGCATTGGGGTGCTGGGCTGGGGAGTGGGTGGCATAGAGGCTGAAGCCGCCATGCTGGGACAGGCCATCACCATGCTCATCCCGCAAGTGGTTGGATTCAAGCTCACCGGTAAGCTACCTGAGGGCTCTACCGCAACGGACCTGGTACTCACGGTGGTCCAGATGCTTCGTAAACAGGGTGTGGTCGGAAAATTCGTTGAGTTTTTTGGCAGCGCGCTTGAACACCTGCCCCTCGCCGACCGTGCAACCATATCCAATATGGCTCCGGAATATGGCGCCACCTGTGGTATTTTCCCGGTTGACGGGGAAAGCCTGCGTTACCTGGCATTGTCCGGCCGCTCCGATGAACAGGTCGCCCTGGTAGAGGCCTACATGAAGGCGCAGGGCATGTTCCACACAGCGGATCAGCCTGACGCCGAGTACAGCGCCGTATTGGAACTGGACATTTCAACGGTCCTGCCGAGCCTGGCCGGCCCCAAGCGCCCACAAGACCGGGTCCTGCTTTCACAAGCCCGTGATAACTACCTCGAAAACAGTAGGGAATTTAATGGTGGCCGCGAGACCGAAGGCTCGGTCCCGGTTGAATACAAGGATGCTTTTTTTGATTTGAAGGACGGTGCAGTTGTTATTGCGGCCATCACTTCTTGCACCAACACGTCCAATCCCGCAGTGATGCTGGGTGCAGGGTTGCTGGCCCGGAACGCGGTTGCCAAAGGACTCAGCGTAAAGCCCTGGGTCAAAACTTCGCTGGGGCCGGGTTCCCGCGTTGTAAGCGACTACCTGGAAGCTGCCGGCCTGATGGATGACCTGGATGCGCTGGGTTTCAATGTCGTCGGCTATGGCTGCACAACCTGCATCGGTAATTCCGGCCCTCTGCCAGAACCGATCGGTAACGCGATCAAGGCAAACGACCTGGTGGCCTGCTCCGTGTTGTCGGGTAACCGTAACTTTGAAGGCCGCGTGCATGCGGACGTAAAAATGAATTACCTGGCCTCACCACCCCTGGTGGTGGCTTATGCCCTGGCCGGAAGCCTTGACGTGGACGTTAGCAGCGAGTCACTGGGCAACGACAGGGAGGGAAACCCGGTTTTCCTGAAAGACATCTGGCCCAGCAGTCATGAAATTCATGACGCCATTGCCTCCAGCGTCACTTCGGAGATGTTCCGCAGCAGTTACTCCAGCGTTTTCCAGGGAGATGAAAACTGGAGCAGCATAGATTCACCTGAAGGCGAGATGTTCGACTGGCAGGATGATTCGACCTATATCCAGAACCCACCTTATTTCCGTGGAATGACGCTTGACCTGCCCGGCATCCCGGAAATACGTGGCGCGCGCTGCCTGGCAAAACTGGGCGAATCCATTACCACGGACCATATATCGCCAGCCGGCGCAATTATGGAAGCGTCTCCGGCGGGTGATTACCTGAAAAGCAAGGGTGTAATGAAGCAGGATTTCAATTCCTACGGATCCCGCCGGGGTAACCATGAAGTCATGATGCGCGGTACTTTCGCCAACATTCGCCTTCGCAATTTGTTGGCGCCTGGAACCGAGGGCGGCTGGACGACATTCCAGCCTTCCGGTGAGCAGATGAGCGTTTTTGACGCAGCGATGAAATACCAGGCTGAAGGAACGCCACTGGTGGTGCTGGCCGGAAAGGAATATGGCACCGGTTCATCCCGGGACTGGGCCGCAAAGGGTACCCTGCTGCTCGGCGTCAAGGCCGTGATCACGGAAAGTTTCGAGCGCATCCATCGTTCCAACCTGATTGGCATGGGCGTATTGCCGTTGAATTTCATGCCGGGTGAGAGCGCAGATAGCCTGGGGCTTACCGGTAAAGAATCCTTTGATATTGAAGGGCTTGGAGATGGTTCTTCAGAAACTGTCACAGTTACTGCAACAGCCGGTGACGGTAAGGTCACGAGCTTCCAGGCCCGTGTTCGTATCGACACACCCAAGGAAGCGGAGTATTACCGTAACGGTGGAATCCTGCACTACGTGCTAAGGCAGTTGGCTCACCCCTGATGTAAGAGGTCCCTTGGGGCCGACCGCTCTGGAGAGTCGCGCGCAAGCACGCTCTTACAGGTAAGAGGTCCCTTGGGGCCGATCGCTCTGGAAGGTCGCGCGCAAGCACGTTCCTACTACCACTCTTAGCTGCCGTTCTGCTTCTATTGCAGAAACGGCCTTAGCGCCGGGCAGCAGTTCAATTTCATCGCCTTGCAGGCGCGCGGCAGGTGCGCCGTTTTCCAGTAATATCCGGTTTCCGGCTTTTGCCGGTGTTTTAACCCCTGCCGTGATGATTCCACCCAGGTTAAGGGGGTCGGTGGCATTGATGACTCGCAGTTGCTCCTGGTCTGGCTTGGTGGCATGGCTCCGTAACAGACCCACCGCTTCTGGCAGTGCAAACTGTTCTCCGGAAAAACCGTCCACGAAGCGCCCGCCATGGACTTCCCCTCTGTCCTCCATGCGGCGCAAATAGCGCAATAGTTGCCGCCACGGTGGCAGCAGGGTTTCACGCTCGAGGACAGCGCGAAAAACGACGCCATACCGGCGCAGAAGAGTCTCACACAGAACTGCAAGCCTCGCCTGCTCTGGGAAGGTTTCCGCGCGGTCGGCGTGTGTTGTCGTCTCTACAGCGCTCCAGCGACCCAGCATCGCGCCCGCTGGACTCATCCTTCGCCTGAGCATCGCCTTTTGCTGTTTTCGCTTCTCGGCTTCCGGCCGTATCAACCAGCGCAAAGGTGAAAATGCATCCGCGGTAATCAAGCCCCTGGCGATCAGCGCGGCAATGGCCTGCTCAAACTGGGGTCGGAGCAGACCGGATTCGTGTCCCAGGTCATCACTGAACATGGCCCCGTTTTTTTCGAGGGTTTGCAGCAAGCGGGCGCCCACTCCCTCCGGTGCGTTGGTAACGTCTGGATTGTCACCCTGCCAGGCCCCGGTATGGCGGCGGGGAACGATCGTTACTGGTGTGGCCGCCACCAGTTGCCGGGCATTGGGCGCCTGCCCCAGTGGCCTGAACCAGGTCACGAAACCGCTGAGGAACTGCTCATCCAGTCTTTGTGGAGAATAATCAGCGCACCTCGAGGCCAGCAAACCCTGCTCCCAGGCCGCAACTGGTGCGGTCCAGCCTTCCAGCAGGCCGAGTACCTGCTCCAGTTCTCCGGCGGGCTCGCCCACTCCGTGCCAGTCCAGCAGGAAACGCATGTAGGCAGCGGGCGGAACCGGCCTGGTCGCTTTTCTGCGCCGTTCACGGCTGTAACGGTGGATCCGGGCCAGCAGTCTTCTTTCACACCAAGTGACTCTTTGCCGGGCATCTGCATCCGGCTTGCTGCCGCGCGGCGGGGGATTCATCACGATGGCGTAGCCTTCTGATTGCAAGGCCATGAGCGCCTGCTCGATTTCAGAGATTTCCAGGCCAAAGTCTCCCGTCAGCGTGGCAACGTCAACGGGTCCCAGGCCTGATAAACGCGCCCGCAACAGTTCTATCAGTGCCTGTTGCCGGTCGAATCCACCCTGCGATTCAAATACGGCGGATGGATCGGGCTGTACTCCAGCATCCTCGTGCAGCGACTGGAATTCTTCCAGCCGTTCTGTTGCCACCCACCAGGTCCTGCTTCCCATCCCGGGGGAACGGACACGTAAACAACAGGCACGCATTTCCCCGGCTAGCGCGTTAAACCATTTGCCCCAAAGGGCTGCATCACCGGCTGCGCCGTTACTGGAGCATCCACTGTTGTATTCCCCTTGCGTCAGAAAACCCAGTTGCAGCAAACCATCGTGCAGTTCATCGGGGTTGCGCGGCTGAATCCAGGCTTCAGCCTTGACCTGTTCAGTGGCACTGACACTGATGATACTCAGCGTCGCCGCGTTAGCCAGGTCATCGGCAGTGTGACTGATGGCGCGGGTGCGGCGATTTTCTGCATCGCCGTCATCCAGGAAGGCATAGGGCCGGGCATTGATGATCTCCGCCGACAGGGGGGAAGGTGCGGTCAGGTCCAGGCAACGAATATCGATAAGTTCCGCCTCAATCCGCTGCAAAAAGTCCTCCAGACCCTTGATGTCCATGGATTCGGTCAGGCAATCGTCTATGGTTTGGCGCACCAGTGGATGATCGGGGATTTCACGTTCACCACGGATGTTCTCCAGGCAGGCAATCTGGTCAGGGAAAACGACAGCCACCAGGTCCTCCGCCTGATTTCTCTGCCATTGCGGCGGTAGTTTCTGACCATTGCGCATACGCTGGACCGCCAGGGCGATGGTTGCAGTCCAGCGCCATCGAAGCTCAAACATCGGTGCATCCAGCAAGGCCTGGATCAATACGTTTTTCACACTGGCTGATTTCAGGAAAGCCGGCACGTCCTGTGTTTCAAAGCTATGCGTTTCACCCAGTGACAGGATCAGGCTGTCTTCCAGCGCGGCGGCCTGTAATTCGAAATTGAAATGACGGCAAAATCGCTTGCGCAACGACAGGCCCCAGGCGCGCATAATTGCTGAACCCAGCGGTGCATGGATCACCAGGTGCATGTCGCCTGTGTCGTCGAAAAATCTTTCGAGGACAATCCGGTTTTGTGTCGGAATACAGCCCAGTGCGTCCTTGACCCCTGCCATGTAGCTGACAGCCTGTTCTGCGGCGGCGGATTCAATACCCTGATCCATGAGCCAGGCCGCCGTTTCACCAATTCCGGATTGATCCAGCCGCTGCTCAAAATCATGGCGAAGATTCGATACAGCCAGCGATAGTTCATCGCTGCGGCCAGGAACTTCACCGAACCAGAACGGGATGTTGGGAGGCTGGCCCTTTGCGTCCTCGACCAGCACCCTGCCCTGCTCGATCTTGAGTATCCGGTAACTGGTATTTCCCAGCTGGAAAATATCACCGGGAATGCTCTCGAAAGCAAAATCCTCGTTCAGCGAACCGATCCGGTAACCCTGCGGCAGCATCACTACCTCGTAATCGAAGTGATCCGGGATGGCCCCGCCGTTCTGAAGCGCCGTCAGCCTGGCGTTGGGGCGTGGGCGCAATTTGCCATTGATCGCATCGTGGTAAAGAAAAGCCGCACGTCTCCCCCTGCGCGTGGCATAGCCTGCGGCCACCATATCAATGACCTGGTCAAAATCCTTTTCCTCAAGATTCCGATAGGGCCAGGCTGAACGCACCATCGCGTAAAGAGGCCTGGTGTCCCATTCCCTGGCACTCACTTCCGCGATCAGTTGCTGCGCCAGCACATCAAGCGGCGCTGTGGGTATGCTCACCCGATCCAGTTCGCCATCCCGGACACTGAGCAACAGTGCAATGCTTTCTACCAGGTCATTCCGGGTAGTGGGAAACAAGCGTCCCTTCGGAATTTCACCCACTGCATGCCCCGCACGCCCGACACGTTGTATCAACGCAGAGATACTGCCTGGAGACCCGATCTGGCACACCAAGTCGATATGGCCGATATCGATTCCCAGTTCCAGCGACGCCGTGGCGACCAGCGCGCGCAGTCGTCCGTCCTTCAGGCTCTGCTCCGCCTGCAGGCGGTGGTCCCGTGAAAGGCTGCCATGGTGGGCGGTGACGGCATCTTCGCCGATTCGCTCGGCAAGGTGGCGAGCAAGACGCTCAGCGAGTCGGCGAGTATTGACGAATATCAGGGTAGTGTGGTGTTCATCAATCAATCCCTCCAGGCGATCGTAAATTTCTTCCCATACCTCGTTTGCCATAACCGGCATCAATGGAGATTCCGGCAACTGCAATTGCAAATCACGTTCACGTTGATGCCCGGTATCGACGATTTCACAGGCTTTTCCACCGGTGAGGAAGTTGGCAATCAGCTTAATGGGCTTCTGCGTGGCGGAAAGCCCGATCCTGCGTGGTGGCGTGGCTACCAGTGCATCCAGGCGAGCGAGCGACAGGCTGAGGTGACTGCCCCGCTTACTGCCAGCCACAGCGTGAATTTCATCTACGATAACGGTATTGACTCCGCCCAGCATGCTTCGACCGGAGTCAGAGGTCAGCAACAAATACAGGCTCTCCGGCGTTGTCACGAGGATTTGCGGCGGTTTTCTGATCATGCGTTGCCGCTCGCCTGGTGTCGTGTCGCCGGTGCGCACGGCAGTACGGATTCCCGAAACGCAGCCTTGCTGCTCCTGCAACCAGCGATCTATCCCTTCCAGAGGTAGTTGCAGATTCCGGTCAATATCATTGGACAGCGCTTTGAGCGGTGAAACATAAAGCACCTGTACCGAATCAACCAGCGGTCGCTGTTCACTTTCTTGTACCAGGTCGTCGATGGCGCACAGGAAAGCAGCAAACGTTTTGCCACTGCCGGTAGGTGCTGCGATCAAAACGTCCTTACCAGAACGAATTCTCTTCCAGGCGACCGCCTGGACGGGCGTTTCAGCTTTGAAGGTGGAGTTGAACCACGAACGGACAGCGGGATGAAATCGAGACAAACTCATGCAGCTATCTTACCGCAAGCATTCTCAAAAGCCGGGAATGCGTATTTGAGCTCGCTTTTCGCTCGATTTTAAGAGTTCGTTTGTGGCCGAAAGGCTGGTCGCGCCCAAGGACGCTTTTACAGTACTTCAGCACTCAAGACGACATCATTGCCTGCATATATGTCTGCACCCGGGCACGTGCCCGCGCCGTACTGTCGCGTGCTTCCAGGCGCTCGAACCAGGCCCTGATCCGTGGGTAGTCGTCCAGCGGGAAGTCGATGGCATTTACTTGCTCGACATAAGCAAACGCGAAGGGATCGGCAATGGATAGTGCATCGTTGGCCAGCCAGTCTGTTTGTTCAAACCAGTCTTCCACGATCCTGCATTGCTGGTGCGCAAGCTGGGCTGCCTTCTCGCAGCCGGCCACATCTGTTTCACCCAGCCCTGCCCTGGGCTTGATGATCTTCTCGAAGAAGATATTGGTCAGCCAACGACCCGGGTGACAGGTGAAAAAGGTCATCCACTGATCTACCCTGGCCCGCTCCAGTTTGTCTGCAGGGTACAGCGGTGATTTTTCCACACTGGAAACATAACGGCATATGGGGCCGGACTCAAACAGTAACTCTCCATCGTGCTCCAACACGGGAACCTTGCCGGACGGATTCATTTTCCGGAAGCTGTCGCCCCTGTTTTCACCTTGTGCCAGGTCGACAAAGCAAAATTCATAGTCGACCCCCAGTTCCTCCAGGACGTACAAGGGTTTCATCGTGTTTTGTGTGAAAAATCCGTGCAGTCGGTACATGGCTCGATCCTCCAATTCTGATTAGTGCTTTAATTTTGTTTCATAAAGTAGAATCAGCTTAAATCTTTTACTTGCAAACAGGAAGCAGGCAAAACGCACTATGAACCCTGAGCCATCCCTGCCCTTCGATAACAGTTACGCGTGCCTTCCAGAACGGTTTTACACGCGCCAGTTGCCAGAACCGGTATCTTCACCCGGCCTGATTCGCGTGAATCATGCCCTTGCCCGCCATCTCGGCATCGAGCCGAACTGGCTTGAATCCGAACCAGGTGTGGACTTCATCACCGGCAACTTTATTCCGATAGGCGCCGAGCCCATTGCAACAGTCTACGCCGGCCACCAATTTGGCGGCTGGAACCCTCAACTGGGTGATGGCCGGGCCATCTTGCTGGGAGAAATAATCGCTGCCGATGGTATTCGCCACGACATCCAGCTCAAGGGTTCCGGGCGCACACCATACTCACGTGCCGGAGATGGTCGCGCTCCGCTGGGACCGGTGCTGCGCGAGTATATTGTCAGTGAGGCCATGGCGGTATTGAGCGTGCCAACAACCCGGGCGCTGGCTGCTGCCACCACCGGTGAAGAGCTAATACGCGAAGGCCTGGTACCGGGCGCTGTACTGGTCCGTATCGCTCAAAGTCATATTCGTATCGGCACCTTCCAGTTTTTTGCTGCCCAGAAGGACTTTGAGGCCCTCAAAATCCTCGTGGACCATGTGATCCATCGCCATTACCCGGAAGCGGCACAGGCTGATAAGCCGGTGCGCTCGATGCTCGACGGCGTGGTGGCGCGCCAGGCCAGTCTCATTGCCCAATGGCAGTCACTGGGGTTCATTCACGGTGTCATGAATACGGACAACATGCTGTTATCGGGTGAGACTGTCGATTACGGACCTTGCGCCTTCATGGATGAATTTGACTCCGGCATGGTATTCAGTTCCATCGACCAGGGTGGGCGTTACGCCTACCGCAATCAGCCCTACATTGCACATTGGAACCTGAGCATGCTTGCCCAGACCCTGCTGCCGCTACTGGATGATGACCAGGAAAAGGCCCTGGGCCAGGGCCAGGCCGCAATTGATGCCTTCCCGGACTTGTATATGGCTGCGTACCAAAATGTCATGCGCGAGAAGCTGGGGGTTGCAAAGAGCGGTGCTGACGATGAAGTGCTAATTCAGGACCTGTTGAATTTGATGCAGGAAGAAAAAACAGATTTCACCTTGACCTTCCGCCGCTTGTCGGACCTTGCCGGCCCAGAGAAAGAGCCCGTTAATGGCATCAGTTCGATATTTGAATTACCCGAAACCTTTGCACCATGGCTGGATCGTTGGCGAAAAAGGCTATCCGACGAAGCACAGGATGCCAGTGGGCGACAAGCTGCCATGTATGCGCTTAATCCGGCCTATATAGCACGCAATCACCTGGTTGAAGAGGTGATAGATGCCGCGATTAATCAGCAGGATTTTGAGCCCTTTCACACACTCGTCGAAATGCTGGCGCAGCCATTTGAATTCAGTGATGCCCATACCCGCTATGCTATACCGCCTCGGCCAGAGCAGATCGTCAGACAGACTTTCTGCGGCACTTGAGCCTGGCCCTCAAATTGCAGGAAGGATCCGGAATAATCGCGCATAGCGCGATCCTACAATACAGGGTCCCAGTTGGCGCTGGTGAGTTTCCACTCGCCGCCTTCGTAACGCCAGAGTGTCTCGAAGTCGTAAAGCTGGCCCTGGTCTGGAATCCAGCCGGGACCACCGGTAATTAAAGCCCTGAATTTTGCCGAAGCTGTTTCCTCACTGGTTTCAGTGACGCTGATTGGGAAAAGCTGGGCATGCAGGCGCTGGTGGTGATTCAGTTGATAAATAACCAGGCGCTGCAGTTCCTGCCGGTTCAACTGCCCATTCTGACCATTGAAGTCATCACTCACATGGTTCATGAATGGCCGGCGCTCACCGTTTTCAATACGAGTTTCCATTTCACGTATGGCTGCAATGACTTGCTGACTGACGGTAAGGGGGGGGCTGCAGGCAGAAAAAGCAGCGATCAACAGTACGGCAACGAGAAGTGGGGCCCTCACTCCTCGTTTGCCAGGTAGGATTCAAGCAGGTGCGAAGCAACTACGATCAGGTCATGCTCGGTGACAATACCCACCAGTTTGCCGTCCCTGGTCACCGGCAGACAAGCCAGCTTCTGCTCTCGCATCATGCGGATTGCATCCGCGGTACTGGTTTCCGGTTGGACTGTTACCGGCTGCGTGTTCATGATTTCTTTTACGCTGACCTTGTGTTCAGCGCCTGCCCGTCCGGTGGCAACCAAGCGCAGCAGGGCCCGGTGCGACACCAGTCCCACCAGGAAACCGTGGTCATCTTCAACCGGCACATGTCGAACGTGGCGCCAATCCATCAGGGTCGCAGCGAAATCGACAATATCATCCGGACGCACGGTAAAGAGATCCGTGGACATGAACTGGCCGACGCTGCGGTAACTTTCCCGCCAGTCCTGCTCGGCGCAATATTTAGCCAGAACCCACTCACAGATAGGTTTGCCGCTGGACTGTTGTTCGACCATGCTGGAAACGAGGCAACGCATACGCTGGTTCAGGGTGCCGCTGTCTTCCATTTTTTCCAGGGATTCCAGTGCCCAGCGGGCACCCGTCCGGCGTGTCGTCACGCGGTCGTGCAACACACCCAGGTAGTGGTCGATATCATCCTGGTCTATCCCCACTTCCTGCAAACCTTCGCGCGCCAATGGCAGTAATTGTTCCAGCACCAACTCCTTGGCCGGCATGTGAGTGTCGTCGAACCAGCACATCTGGGCCCGGATGCCATCGCGGGCCGCACCCAGGAAATTGGCCTTCACATCGGCAAAACTGAGATGGTCCCTGATGTCCTTCACCTGTCCCGCCATGCCCGCCATCATGCCGAAGAAAAATGCCGCGTTGGCCATCTCGTCGGCAACGGTGGGGCCGGATGGAATCACCCGGTTTTCAATTCGCAGGTGCGGGATATTGTTGTGTACGCCGTAACAAGGCCGGTTCCAGCGGTAAACGGTCCCGTTGTGAAGCCTCAGTGCGTTCAGAGAAGGCATAATGCCCTGCTCTATCATTCCCAGTGGATCGTCCTCGGTTTCAGTCGTCAGTACGATCCTGAAACGGGCAATGTCTTCCTTGAATATTTCAGTTGCTGATTCTTCCAGCCAGCGGTCACCAAAATGCACCCTGGGCTTGAGGCCCCGTTCCTGTTGTGCTTCAGACCGTGTGTCGACTGAATTCTCGAATACAGCGATACGTGTTTCATGCCAAAGGCGTTTTCCCAGCAGGATAGGTGAGTTGACGGCAGCGGCAAGCAGGGGGCCGGTCACCGCCTGGGCTATGTTATAAAACCGGGTAAAGTCTTCCGGGCTGACCTGAAAATGAACCTGGAAACTCGTATTGCACGATTCCAGCATGACATTATCGTGCCGTACCGAGAGCTGATCGATGCCATTGATCGTGAACTGGAACTCCTCTCCGCGCAACGCACGTATGGCATCGTTCAGGGCGTGGTAACGGGGTGTGGGCACCATGGAGTTCAGACCCAGGTTCTCCATCGTCAAAGTTGGCAGAATCCCGACCAGGGCGATATCGCAGTCGATCCGCTTCGCCGCCTCTTGTGCCCGCTGATAAACTTCCTGCAGTTCGGATTCCATCAGGCGCAGACAGTCTCCGCCGAACTCTTGCGGGGACAGATTCGCTTCCAGGTTAAACAGGCCCAGTTCATGCGTGAAGCGGTCATCGTCGATGGTCTCCAGCATTTCCAAAGCTTTCAGAGCAGGTCTGTGCGCCCGGTCGATCAGGAACATCTCCTGTTCCGCGCCGATACGGCTGACATTGGATTCAATCAGGCCTTTGTCCAGCAGTTCCTCCAGCGCCCGCACTTCAATCAGCAGGGATTTCATGAACTCCTGGTGAGTGGCTCCTTCTGTAATCTGTTTGACGTTCTGTTCGCCCATCGGGGCCTCCTCAGGAGATTTTTTTCTTCCCAGACAAGAATAATAAACAGTGCCGGCCAGTTCTGGCAATCTGCAATGTTTAAAGTCGGTACTCCGTCAAGCCAATATTGATCGGGTACTTGCTGCAGTCACTGCTGTGTGTTGCAATAATAATCACATTATTTGTCGTCAGGGGCAGATAAGGAGTCCTGAACTGACATCTGTCAATATGTCTCAACAGTTCCTGCGCAATATTTAGGAACAGAGTAGAAAAATGAGGAATCAAAGTGAGCGCACCATGGCTAAATAGTTATCCCACAGGCGTCCCGGCTGAAATTGACCTGGGAGAATACGATTCAATAATTGAAATCCTGGAGCAGAGTTGTTCCATAAATAAAGACCAGGCGGCCTTCGTCAACTTCGACACCACGCTGACCTACGCAGAACTGGATCTTCAGACACGCAACTTTGCTGCCTGGCTGCAGAACAAGGGCCTGGAAAAAGGCGACCGCATAGCGTTGGTCATGCCCAATATCCTGCAATACCCGGTAGCCTTGTTCGGTGCGCTTCGGGCCGGCCTTGTTGTCGTTAATACCAATCCCATGTACACCGCCCGGGAGATGAAGCATCAACTGGTAGACTCGGGTGCGCGCGCCATCGTCATCGTGGAAAATTTTGCCAATGTACTGAGCGAAATTAGAAACGAGGTTCCAGTGGAATTCATCATCACGACAAGAATCGGGGACATGCTTAATTTCCCGAAGGGACTGCTGATCAACTTCGTCATGAAGTATGTCAAAAAAGTTATCCCGGAGTGGAATCTGCCGGGTTCCGTGTCATTCGTCGAAACGCTGAAAGAAGGTAAGAGTTTAAAGTTTGTAAAGCCGGGTCTGGATCACGATGACCTCGCTTTCCTGCAATATACGGGCGGCACCACCGGTGTAGCCAAAGGAGCCATGCTGACGCACCGCAACATGGTGGCCAACATGCTCCAATCCAGGGAATGGATGAAGGCGGCAGGCATCGGAAATAACACCGAAACCGTCATTACCGCGCTTCCGCTTTACCATATCTTTGCCCTCACCGCGAACTGCCTGGTGTTCATGGCGTTTGGCGGAACCAATATACTGATTACCAATCCCAGGGACATGCAGGCGTTCATTAAGGAACTGAGCAAAGTACCCTTTTCGGTCATACCCGGTGTCAATACGCTGTTCAACGGAATGCTCAATACACCGGGCTTCTCTGAGCTGGACTTCAGTACACTCAAAGGTGCGCTTGGCGGCGGCATGGCTGTTCAGCGGGCTGTCGCAAATCGCTGGCATGAAGTAACCGGAACAGCCCTGGTTGAAGCCTATGGCCTTACCGAAACTTCGCCGGCTGCGTGCATCAACCCCATGGATCTGGCGGAATTCAATGGTTGCATCGGCCTGCCGATTTCCTCCACCGAATGCGGCATCATGAGTGACGAAGGTGAACTTCTCCCCCAGGGTGAAAGGGGTGAACTGGTTGTACGCGGCCCGCAGGTCATGAAGGGTTACTGGCAACGCCCCGAGGAAACCAACAAGGTCATCACAGAGGATGGATGGCTTCTCACCGGCGACATTGCAGTGATGACGGAGAACGGTTTCTTCAAGATCGTCGACCGGAAGAAGGACATGATCCTGGTTTCCGGTTTCAATGTTTACCCGAATGAAATCGAGGATGTGATAGCCCACCATCCCAAGGTACTCGAAGTAGCCGCCATCGGTGTGCCGGACGAAAAGTCCAACGAAGCCGTGAAAGTGTTCATCGTAAAATCCGACCCGTCACTGGACGAGCAGGAAATACGGGCATACTGTTCCGAGCAACTTACGGGTTACAAGCGTCCGCGGCATATCGAATTCCGCTATGACCTGCCCAAGACCAATGTGGGCAAGATTCTGCGCCGTGAACTCAGGGACGCAGAGCTGGAAAAATAGCCCTGGAAAATATTTTCAGTGATCTTCCTTGCTGCGGCGGAGTGCAAGTCCGTGGACGATTTTTGCATCGCCGTAGCGTTGGTTAATTCGATCCAGTACCTTGTCGAGACTTTTCTCGGTGCTGCTGTCCAGGCGATCACCAGCTGCTTTTCCGTCGCCGCTTTCCTGCTCCAGTCCGGTGACACCCATACCGATCAGACGTACCGGGGTGGTCCTGTGTTTGTCCCGCCAGCTTTCGAACAGGGCTCTTGCCATGCGGTAAAGTGTTCGCGTGCTGTTGGAACATGCCCTCATGCTGCGACTGCGGGTTACGGTGCGGAAACCAGCGTCCCTGATTTTTACCACGACCGTGCTTGCCATCAATTCCTGCGCGCGCAGGCGGCGGGAAACTTTTTCTGACTGGCGCAGGAGTTCAGCCAGCAATTCCCTGCGATCCGCCAGGTCGGTGTCAAAAGTTACTTCGTGACTGATCGACTTGTCGGGGCGCCTGGGCTGTACTTCCCGGTCGTCTTCTCCCCTCGCCAGGAGGTGAAAATGTTCCGTCCGGTTGCCGAACACGGGCCGGAGTATCGAAACATCGCAGCGGCGCAACTGGCCAATGGTCAGGATACCCAGAGCCTTGAGTTTCGGTGCTGTCCGCTTGCCGATACCCCACAGGCGGCTGACCGGCATTGGATCGAGAAAACGATGCGCTTCACCCGGACGGACGTACACCAGGCCATCCGGTTTTTGAGCATCGGACGCCAATTTAGCCAGGAATTTGTTGTGGGCTATACCGACCGAAGCGGTCAGGCCGGTCTTGCGGAAGATTTCCCGCTTTACCTGCAGCCCGATTTCTTCAAGGCCGCCAAACAGCTTGAGGCTGGAAGTGACGTCCAGGAATGCTTCGTCCAGAGACAGTCCTTCCACTGTTGGCGTGAAGTCCCTGAACACTGAAAAAATGCGGGCCGATATTTCCTGGTAACGGCTCATCCGGGGCCGGATGTACTGAGCCTGGGGACACAACCGGCGGGCCCGGCCCATTGGCATCGCAGAATGAACCCCAAAAACCCGGGCTTCGTAATTTGCCGTGGCCACCACCCCCCTTGGGCCCAGACCGCCGACGATAACCGGCTGGTCTTTCAGTTCGGGATTGTCCAGGCATTCCACCGCTGCATAGAAAGCATCCATGTCCACGTGGATAATCGCGCGTGCTGTTTCTTGCCCTGCATTCATGATGGATTTGCCCACGGGGGGGTTCAGCTTCATTATATCCGCATGACAGCACAGGAAAATTCTGAATCCGTCCGTGCATGGATACGAGAGCAATTCCCGATCCTTGATCAGGGCCTGTACCTGAACCATGCCGCAATCGCTCCCTGGCCACGTTGCACAGCGGATGAAGTACAAACATTCGCTCAGGAAAATGCACTGAAGGGGCCGGAAGGATACCGTGACTGGATTGTGCGGGAAAAAGAACTGCGCCAATTGCTTGCCTGCCTGACCGGGGCAAAATCAGAAGATGATATCGCTTTGCTGAAAAACACCACCGAGGGTATCTCGCTGGTGGCCTGGGGTCTTGACTGGCAAACCGGCGACAATATTGTGCTGCCATCCGGTGAATTTCCGTCAAACCGCCTGCCTTGGCTGGCACAGGCCGCTCATGGCGTCGAAATCCGCGAAGTTGATATTCGGACTGCAGAAAATGCCGAAAACGCATTGATCGAGGCCATGGATAGCCACACGCGCCTTTTGTCCGTCAGCGCAGTACAGTGGAATGACGGATTTCGCCTTGACCTGGAAAAACTGGGCGAGGCCTGCCGCTCGCAAAGTGTGCTCTTTTTCGTCGACGCGATTCAGCAACTGGGCGCACTATCCGTGGATGTAGAAAGCTGCCATATTGATTTCCTGGCAGCTGACGCACACAAATGGCTACTGGGTCCGGAAGGCATTGCGGTGTTCTATTGCCGTGAAAGCGCAAGACCCCGGTTGCGCCTGATCCAACAGGGCTGGCACATGTTTGATAATCCCTGGGATTTCCATCGCCAGCAATGGGAACCATCCACCAGCGCCAAACGATTCGAGGCCGGAAGTCCCAACTCTGTTGGCCAGGCGGCGCTGTACGCTTCGCTGAATCTGCTGCTCGAGGCAGGCATGGAACAGGTGTCCGGGCGGATCCTGCGAAACACGAAATTTTTGATTAACGCACTGTCGCTTGTGCCGGGCGTGCAAATCACCTCCCGCACCGAACCGGAACGACGCTCGGGCATCGTCAGCTTTACCCACGAAAATATTCCTTCGAAAACGCTCAACATCCGACTGGCGGAATCAGGCGCCACTTGTGCAGTACGAGGCAACTCAATCCGCCTCTCACCCCACTTCTACCAGGACGAACCCGACCTGGCTGAATTCATTCAAATCCTGGAAAGAGTCCTCTGCGTCCTCAGCGGATAATTAATCAGCCTATAAACAGAAACACTACATGGTGTGCGTGCTTTTGTTGCTCTTGAGCATGGTGGCGAGGTGGGACTCGATGACGGTGCGGGCGTGTGCGCCGTCCTGTGTATCGGCAAACTGGACGCCGATTCCCGCTTTCCGGTTGCCGGCCGCACCCTGGGGCGTAATCCAGATGATTTTGCCAGGAATGGGCAGGCGTTCTTCAAATTCCATGACGGTCAGCAACAGGAACACTTCATCGCCGAGGCGAAAATGTTTGGTACTCGGTACGAACAGACCCCCACCTGTAACAAACGGCATGTAGGATTTGTACAGCGCGTTTTTGTCCCTGATGGATAGCGACAGAATTCCCTGTTGTGACATGATATCTCCTTTCTGAATCCCGAATCCGTCGTGCAATATGCCGGCTAGGCGTGCAGCCGGGACCATTGTATCAGCCAATCCTGCAGAAGTAAGTCTTTACGCACCGGCGAGGACAGCAGGGTGCGATTCCTGTCCGCCATATTCTGCAGTTGCGACAGGCTGATGGCGACCCTGTGATTATCCATAGTCCGTCGAAACCTGTCGGCGGCGCTCAAAGAGAGCCAGATCCACAGCTGGTCCGGTTCAACATCCCCCAGCGCTGACATTGCACTGGCGGGCGCACAACGTCCCTCGAGTATTGATTCAAGCGTATCACTGACCAGGCGGTAATGATCCGGCCCGCCTGTGGACAATAAGTCGCGCGCCCGGAAGGGGCTTCCCGCGGCTGCCTTCAAAGCGGATATTGCTTCGACCTCCCCGCAAGCTCCCTCTTCCAACAACCAGGCCAGGACCGTGTCCGTTTCGGGCGACCGCACCTGCAACTTCTGACAACGGCTCCTGATGGTGACAGCGAGCCGGGATGGATCATTGGAAAGCAGAATGATGACAGCATCACCGGGCGGCTCTTCCAGGGTTTTCAGCAAGGCATTGGCGGCATTCCTGTTCATGGCCTCGGCTGGTTGAACCAGGGCCACTTTTTTTTCGCTGATCGTGGTGGTCAGTTGCAGGAACGAAATGAGCTGGCGAACCTGATCAATAACAATTTCAGTCCGCAATTTTCCACTTTTATTCAGCTCAAAGGACAGGATACGAAAATCGGGGTGCGCGCCAGACAGCAGTAATTGGCAGGATCTGCAACTGCCGCAGGCTGGCAAGCTGTTTTCCAGGCACAGAAGCGCCGCTGCCATCTCCATCGCAAGGCCCTGCTTCCTGCCATAGCCGTAATATGGGTGCCCTTTTTGATATCCCCG
>Ga0209013_10000744_pt1 | contig 29605 bp, 31 predicted proteins | sample Cruoilmetagenom2_FD_187291 | JGI IMG/M metagenome (GOLD analysis project Ga0209013, IMG submission 187291) | Oil polluted marine microbial communities from Coal Oil Point, Santa Barbara, California, USA - Sample 2 (SPAdes) (version 2) | ecosystem: Environmental > Aquatic > Marine > Oil seeps ...
GTACTGGCCAGGTGAGGTTTCAGGCTCAATAATATAACCGGCACCGAATTGCTGGACCAGCCTGTCTATTTCTATTTTGTCTGCTGTTGCGCCAATAAAATTTTTATTGAAATACGGTACGTAATTGGCAAGCAATTCAGTAGTGTCACGGTTCGGGTCGACTGAAATAAATACGACCTGAACATTGGTATGAACATCACCCCCCTCATCTTCCAGCAGGCCCTGCACTGAATTCATCACAGCGAGTGCAGCCGGGCATATATCGGGGCAGAATGTATAACCGAAAAAGACAAAAGTCCATTTACCTTGAAGTCTTTCCCTGTTGAATTGTGCGTTGTTATGGTCTGTTAGCTTGAACGGCTGTAAGACCTTGAAATCAGGGCGAAGTACGCCTTCAAGTTCTGTCGGCGGGGCAGATGGTTTCATCAGAACAGAGGTGATAAGCATGGCCAGCAAAAAAAGCCCGAACAGGACCAGTGTACCAATCGGGAGTTTTTTATTGATTGTCATGATTTTGAAAGCCGGATTATAGAACTATGTGAGAAACAACTTTGGGTTCAATGGTCAATAACATGGTCATACCTGATGATGTGCTCGTTGATTACGCCAGGTTTGATTAGTTCCAGAAAGCCGTCACCCAGCTTAATGGTGCAGGGGGCCAATGAACCGCACTCGAAGATAAGGCGATCTTCCATATATCCGTATTTTTCAATCTGAACGGTAGCCAATTCCGTCAACTGGCCAAACTTGTCCCTTATGTAAGCGCTGCCTGTGGTCATTTTAACCGCCTGTTCAAGGGCTTTTGTTATAGCTGCTGATTCCACTGTCGTAGCATATGGCAGGGGGACATACAGCATTGCAACCCGCTGGTCCGCAAATAATTTCATATAGATATTGCTGTTTATTGCATTGGCAGGGCTTCCATTGTTTCCTTCCCTGGAATAGTGGCCAGAAAACATATTGGTTTTTTCCGCTGACTGCTGTGCGTGGGCAATTCCTGGCAGTGCAACAGACATCGTCAATGCGTGCGCTAAAATAAGGGTGAGTAGAATATTTTTCATTGAATTGATATGTATGTTATTTATCAGTCGCTTACCTGACTGTGTAGCACCTGTCCTGGTGCTTCAGAAGGACAAATTTTATCGAGACATTAGCGAGACGTGGCTGTCAGCCTGTCCTGCCTAATAAAACGTTTTTTGCATTGCGTATCATGGTTTTCATCGTTGATTCATCGACCTGGTCGTGTGACATCAGATTGGCAAGCTTGTGCAGGCGGGAATCATGTGTTTTGAAGTGATTCTGGAACCAGTCGTTCAGCCTTTGTTTGAACTTCTGGTCATCCAGTTCGGCTGTACTCTCGAATTCAGCGGCAATATCATGGATCTCGTCCAGCAGACGCTCATGATCGGACCTGTGTTCCTCATATTCATGATAGCCGTGCTTTTCCATCATCTGCTCTTCCAGGGCAAAATGAGCCGATATGCTGCCATAGATTTCACCCAGGCCATCAATAACACTTTCCTTGTCAGCCTTGTCATCAATCAGCGTATAGACCAGGTTGATCTGATCTATGAGCTTCTCGTGCTCGTAGTCAACGCCCGGAATTCCGGTGCAAAATTCTTTTCGCCACTTAATCAATGCCATGGGCGGGCATTCTGCACTATTTTATCAATTTTTGCGATATACAATAGGGCGGATACAATTGACAAATCCTTATGATTTCATCACTATTCGTGAGGAATTACGGTTTGATCGGTTTGACATATTTGATATAGATCAATTACTTTGAATGTGAGGTTAAATAACCTCCAAACTGTGTCATATGCCACAGTAATAGCATTGCCATCCATTCCGAAGTATCGATTCTGGAAGGAGTGCAGGGTCGCTGTGCTTGTGGCTTAACTATAAACATACATACTAAGAGAGCTCGCCATGCCCCAAGAAGACAACGTGCCTAAGCCAGAGCGTATCCCTTTCTTTCAGAGAATGCTCGAAAATCCATTCCTGCTTTTATTTATTGGTGTAGTCATGCCCACAGTTTTCTACATCCTGTGGGGAATCATGGAAATCGCCACCATACCCGTTGCACCATAGACAAAGGAGTATATAGATGACTTCATTTTTACCACCCTCAGATCGGATCTGGTGGAATGTACCCATTGGAAAACAGGAAATCATATGGATTGGAATCGCCTTAGTATGGTGTCTGATCATGTTTTTCATGATGCCCTACTGGCATCTCTTTGGAAAACAGAACCTCTCTAACGAAGCCTATCAGACAACGCCTGCACAATTTCAGGCCAAAGTCGATGCCATGGTTGAGGAGCACAAGGTCGGTGAGGAGGCTGGTTTTCCAGTTGTTCGTCCACCTGCTGGCAGTGACGTATACATGCTTGGCAGGTTGTGGCAATGGTATCCGATCCTGGAACTGGAAAAGGATCAATCCTATCGTCTGCATCTTTCATCCATGGATTGGCAGCACGGGTTTTCTTTACAGCCTGTAAACATCAACCTGCAGGTCGTTCCTGGTTACGAGATGGTAGTAACCGTTACTCCGGACCAGGCTGGCGACTATGCTGTTGTTTGTAATGAATATTGCGGCATTGGCCATCATACGATGCTCGGCAAAATCTACGTGAAGGAGAATTAAGATGGCAAGGTTTAGAGTTTGCCCAGATTCGGGTTTCTTTTTTGATAAATCTGCTGAAAGCCTGATGAAGGTCAATGCTGTCGCAGGTGTTGTCGCGTTACTGGTTGCCGGCATCATGGCGATAGGTGTTATCCTGACCCGCTGGCAGGAGATTCATTTGCTGCCTGCCGACATGTTTTACCAGGCCTTGACTTCTCATGGCATTAACGCACTGATCTTCTGGATCATTTTCTTCGAGATGGCGATCCTGTATTTCGCGTCGTCAACCCTGTTGCGATCACGACTGGCGGCGCCGAGATGGGCATGGACAGGGTTTATCCTGATGGTTATCGGCGCGGTAATGAATAACGTGGCGGTATTCCAGGGTAAATCGAGCGTCATGATGACCTCCTATGTGCCGATGCAGGCCGAGCCTCATTTCTACCTGGGCCTGATCCTGTTTGCCGTAGGTGCCTTAATCGGCTGCTTTGTCTTTCTTGGCACACTGGTTATTGCCAGAGATGATAAAACCTATGACGGATCCATACCGCTGGTAACCTTTGGTGCATTAACAGCCTGTATTATTGCTGTCTTCACCATTGCCTGTGGTGCGATTATCCTGGTGCCGACATTTCTCTGGTCTATCGGTTATATCAACCACATTGATGCAGAAATGTACCGTGTGATCTGGTGGGGCCTGGGACATTCCTCTCAGCAGATTAACGTGGCTGCACACGTCTCTGTCTGGTATCTGATAATAGGTATTTTGTTCGGTGCTCGTCCGATGTCGGAGAAAGTGAGCCGTTCGGCGTTCCTGCTTTATATCCTGTTCCTGCAACTGGCCAGTGCGCACCATATCCTGGTCGATCCGGGCATCAGCTCGGAGTGGAAGGTGTTCAACACCAGTTACGCCATGTACCTGGCCGTACTTGCCAGTATGATTCATGGCCTGACTGTGCCAGGATCGATGGAAGTGGCTCAGCGAGCGAAAGGCCTGACCAAGGGCATGTTCGAGTGGTTGCGTAAAGCGCCCTGGGGCAATCCGGTGTTCTCCGGCTTCTTCATGTCGCTGGTTCTGTTCGGATTCATTGGTGGCATCACAGGTGTCGTAATGGGCACTGAGCAGATCAACCTGATCATCCATAACACGATCTATGTGCCAGCACATTTCCACGCAACAGTGGTAACGGGTACAACGCTGACATTTATGGCTCTGACCTACCTGCTGATTCCGGTATTGTTCAGGCGGGCTCTGTTTCTGCCCTGGGTCGCAAAAATGCAGACCTATGTGTTTGCCGGCGGCATGACACTGATGATCCTTTTCATGCTGGGTGCAGGTACGCTCGGTGTTTCCCGTCGCCATTGGGACATGGATTTCACCGGTGCAGCCTTGAGCTTTGATTACCCGGGTACGGCTTATATGATGATGGCTGTTGGCGGTGTTGGTGGTGTACTGGGCATACTCGGTGGCGTAATGTTCATGGTGGTTGTGCTTGGATCATTGCTATTCGGCAAGAAACTGGATGCACATGCCGGCCTGCTCCAGGGCTTTGGCTTCCCGATGAAAGCAGCAGCCTACACTGTTGAGCAGCCTGCGCAGCTACAGATGGCGCCGAAGCCCGTTGAGGAACACGGTTCCGGTGGGTTCGAGGCACCTGGCACGTTTGTACTGGCGATGGCCCTGTTGGTGTCTTTCATAGTTTACTACTTCATCAACTGGGACTACCTGGCATCCGTCTGGCCGCTCAGTTAAGTATGATGTAAGACTATATTGTTAGTAGAACGCGGGATGAACGTTGGTTTGTCCCGCGTTTTTATTGACAGGGATTATTTAGGTATGTCGCTTATTGCATGGATGCATGTTGCGACGAGTTATCGCACCTCTGATTAAATAGTTGATCGACATGTTCAAGCAGATATCAAGTTTATTAAAGCTGCGTATTGGCGTCATCATGATGTTTACTGCGCTGGCAGCAATGTTGGTGACCCCGGGTCCGCAGCCCGGTGGTTTTGAGATGTTTGTGCTGGCTTTTGCTGTATTGATTTCTGCCGGCAGCGCAGGCGCATTTAACCAGTATTATGAAGTTGATCTTGATAGACTGATGCAGCGTACCCGCAACCGGCCATTCGTGACCGGCCGGTTCCATAAAAATCCGCTGTGGCTGCTGTTTATATTGCTGCTTCTGGTTGTGGGTGTCGTCTCTTCAGCCCTGGTATTAAATGGGGTCGCTGCGCTGTATATCTTCCTTGGCGCGTTCTTCTATGCAATCGTATACACCGTATGGCTGAAGCGCCGTACCTGGATGAACATCGTCATTGGCGGCGCTTCCGGCAGTTTTGCCGTATTAGCAGGCGCAGCTGCTGTCGATCCTGCCATGAGTCCAGTGCCGATTCTGCTGGCACTGGTGCTGTTTTTCTGGACGCCTTCACATTTCTGGAGTCTGGCAATTGCCAAACATCAGGATTATGCTAATGCCGGTGTACCTATGTTGCCAGTAGTTATCGGCGACAAGCGGACTGCGGTAGTGGTAATGGGTAATACCCTGATTCTGGTAGGCATTTCGATTATGCCTTTTTTCTATGGACTGGGCTGGCTTTACCTTGCGGGTGCTTTAATTGGTGGCGGGTATTTTATCTACCGTAATTATCAAATGATCTATGATCCTTCACCGAAGATCGCCATGAAGAGCTTTTTCGCATCCCTGCTTCAGTTGGTTTTAGTTATGCTGGGTGCTGTTCTTGACGTTTATCTGTTAGGGAGTATCTGAACCGGCCATGACTTGTTCATAGCTTCCCTAAGCTGATAACCAGAGGGCATTATGCGATTCCCTGTCCTGCTATACAGCTTGCTGCTGTTTTCGATCCCTGTGTGCGGTACCTGCTCGGCCACTCAGACGGCAGGCAAGGCAGAAGGTGCGGAACAGAAATTCGATTACGACCTGGCGCTCAAGACCAGCCAGGGGGCAATTGATAACCAGCTTGGAAATTATGCATTCACTAATGCTGCAGGTAAACAAATCACATTAAGCGATCTGCGCGGCAAGCCACTAGTAGTGAGCATGATTTACACAAGTTGTTACCAGATATGCCCGATGACAACACGCCATTTGTCGAAGGTTGTGGAGAAGGCGCGTGATGCATTGGGGGCAGACAGTTTCTCTGTTGCCGTTATCGGTTTTGATACACAGTTCGATACGCCTGAAGCGATGCAGTATTTCGCCAATAAGCAGGGTATCAGTGAGAGCGGCTGGAACCTGTTGAGTATTGATAAGGAGGATATCGGGTCCTTGTCGAAAGAGCTCGGATTTATCTATTATCCCTCCTCGGCAGGTTTTGACCACCTTATCCAGGCAACGATTGTTGATGCGGATGGCAAGGTATACCGGCAGGTCTATGGTCAGGTATTTAGTACACCGCTACTGGTTGATCCCTTGATCGAACTGGTGTTGGGTCGCCCACAGCCAGCGCAGTCCTTTCTCTCCAGTATGACCAGCAAGGTCAAGCTGTTTTGCACCACTTACGACCCGGTAAGGGATGGTTATTACTTTGACTACTCGCTGTTTTTGGGCATGTTGATTGGTGGCTCAATTATTATCTATACAGGTATTGTTATCAGACGAGAGCTGCGTAAGGGCAGAAAAAACACTGAAGTGTAGAAAAATCCCGTATGATAAAAAGGTTGTGCTGGTTTGATCTGAGTCATGCCAGAGAAAAAGAAGTACATGGTAATATACTAAATTCATTTTTATATTCAACACGGAAATATCTTTTGTGCTAGTCAACCCCGTCAAGCGTACCTACCTGGCCCTGGAGTCCTGGTTTAATATTTCCTTCGGTACTCAATGGAATCCGCTGTACCACCTCGGAACACTGTCTTTCTTCCTGCTCTGGGTCATCCTGGTAAGCGGTATCTATCTGTTCATCCCTTTCCATGGCAGTCTGGCTGGTGCCTATAACTCTGTCGAGTATATGACGCATGATCAGTGGTACGCTGCAGGTATTATGCGCAGCCTGCACCGGTATGCTTCGGATGCGGTTATCATTACCGTTCTGCTGCACATGTTCAAGGAGTTTGCTTCGGGCCGTTATCGCGGATTCCGCTGGTTCTCCTGGTTTACGGGTGTGCCGAACCTGTGGGTGATTGTCACCATTGGCATCACAGGTTACTGGCTGGTGTGGGATGAACTGGCACAGTATGTTGCGATTGGTTCGGCGCGTTTAATGGATGCTATACCCATGTTCCCCGGAGCCATGACGCGTAATTTCGTTGCTGGTGAAATGACGGATCGATTTTTCATCCTGATCGAGTTTCTGCATCTGCTGGGTCAGCCCCTGGCGCTGGTTTTCATGTTGTGGATACACGTGAAGCGTTTATCCAATGTTGAAATAAACCCTCCGCGTGGCCTCGCTATTGGCACCTTCATTGCTTTGCTCGTGTTGTCACTGGCCAGTCCTGCCGTCAGCCATGGGCCGGCTGATCTGAGTACGATGCCGCAGGTGATTAATCTCGACTGGTTTTACCTGAATATTTATCCATTGCTTGATGTCTGGACAGAAGGGCAGACATGGATGCTGACTATGGGCATCACGCTATTGCTGATAATGCTGCCCTGGCTGCCGCCCAAAAAGGATGGCGCCAAGGCGTTGGTGGATCTTGAACATTGTAACGGCTGTGGCCTGTGCTTCGAGGATTGCCCGTTTGATGCTATCTCGGTGCAGGCACGAACCGACGGGGCTAGATTTGAGACTGAAGTGATCGTCCATCCTGAACTGTGTGGTGCATGTGGTATTTGTGCTGGCTCCTGTCCTTCATCAAATCCTTTCAGGACACCTAAAGGAGATCTGAAAACCGGTATCGATATGCCGCAGTTAACGGTCGACGACATGCGTAAAAAAACAAATGAGGCCATCGCTCAGATGGACGGAGATACAAAGATACTCATTTTTGGCTGTGACCACGGTTTGAATGTGAACCGGCTGGACAGCAACGATACAAAAGGCATTCGTCTCATGTGCAGCGGTATGCTGCCGCCGACACTGGTTGAATATGCATTAAAGAAAGGTGCTCACGGCGTCATGGTTACTGGTTGCCGACATAATGACTGCTTCTACCGATTTGGCAATCGCTGGACGAAGATGCGATTTGAGGGTGAACGCAAACCGATCCTTCGGGGCCGTGCGGATCGAAAACGTATTCGTGTACATGGAGGTTCTGAAACTGACAAGAATGAAATCGAAATAGATCTGAATGCATTTCGTGCGGAACTGGTGAAGTTGAATCAGACTGAAAAGAATTCATCGGGCAAATTGAACTGAGTGAGGCGGCAGATGTTTGGGCATAAAAACAAACCGATACGTTATGCGCTGCAGGCAGTCAATTACACCATTTTTATGGCATTGATCTGGTATTTTGCAACTGCACCGTCAATCCGGGTCCTTGCTGAAGATGAGGCGGTGATTACCATCGCTTTCGCCCATGCTGGTGAATTACTCGAGCCATGCCAGAGACTAAGTGGTGAAGAATTGGCGAAACTGGCCCCGAATATGCGCAAACTTGAAACCTGCCCCCGCGAAAGGTCACGCGTTATTATTGAAGCTACACTGGACGGGAAAACACTTTACAGTGAAACACTACAGCCGCCGGGTTTATTTTCTGACGGGGGTGTGGACGTCTATTTCAGTGGCAGTGTACCTGCCGGCAAGCATGATTTTGAAATAAAAATGGATGACAGTGTCCGAAAAGAGGGATTCAATAATACCTCTAGTCAGGTTGTTGATTTAATCCCGGCTCAGATTATGCTAGTCGTTTTTGAACCAGAAAAGGGCTTTGTTGTTAAATAGAAATTCCTTTTTGGAACCCTAAGCTGCCAGATATTCAATAATCCTGAATGATCCAACTGCCAGCACGAGAATAATTACAAAAAAGACCAAAGACCGGTTTTTTAAGCGTTCTCCTCGGGATATCTCGATTCGGTTGAGTATCCAGTCAGAACCGACGTAGAGTATGATCGCCGCGATGGTGTAGTAGACGTATACCATTTAGTTTACCTTTATATCTTTGGTGTGTAGATGTGAAACCCGAGGATGTAGACCAGCACACCGGATATCGACACATAAAACCACAAGGGCAATGTCCAGCGCGCAATGTGTGGATGTTTCTTGAAGTTGCCCCTGATTGCATAGACAACGGTTAATACAACCATCGGTACGATGGCAGTGGCCAGTATAATGTGTGAAGCAAGAATGGTGAAGTAAAATGGTCTGATAAGTCCTTCACCCGCAAATGGTATATATCCAACCCTGGCATGATAGGTCAGGTATGAAACCATGAACATAGCAGAGATCACCAATGCCGTTATCATGCACATGCGATGTACGTAACGGTTTTGAGTACGAATGAAATAATAACCGACTCCCAGCAACAGAGCGGCAGAGGCGTTAAGTATTGCCTGAAAATGTGGAAGATAGGGGATGATGTCGTCGAGGGTCACGGTTTTACTTCCCCGCGAATCTGATGGCTAACAAATAGCGCTGCCGTAAATAGGGCCAGTGCCCCTGCTTGATGGGCTGCCGCAAGTGGGACTGGGATAACCAGCAGCAGCGTTGAAATACCCAGAGAGATTTGTATCAACAAGGTTAATAGCAGCAGGTGCAGTCCCATTCGGGTATTGTGGGACAGAACCGTTCTCTGAGCCTTTAACCAGAGCAATGGGATAAGGAAAAGCAGAAGGGTGGCAAGGAGTCGATGGTCGAACTGCACGGTAGTGACATTTTCGAAAAAATTACTCCATGCGGGGGAGAGTGTGAAAAGCCCCTCCGGTATCAGGCGTCCCGCCATTAGCGGGAAAGTATTGTAGGCATATCCCGCTTTCAGACCAGCAACAAAACCACCGGATAGCGCCGTAAAGAAAACAGACCCGGTTACGACCCATGCAAGCCGCTTGATATTACCTGCGGCCTTTTCTTGAGAGAAATGCTTGACGGGAACAAGCAAATCCAGTGCTGTCCAGAAAATCCAGGCGAAGATAACTAACGCCAATCCCAGGTGCGCTGTAAGCCGGTACTGGCTGACATGGGGGTCATGCGCCAGACCGCTTTTCACCATATACCAACCCATCAAACCCTGTAGTCCGCCCAGCACAAACATGGCGGTCAGTCTGGGAATCAATGCTATATCTATGCGCCGCCTGGCGATGAAATAGAGCAGAGGAAGAAGAAAGATTACGCCTATCATCCGGCCCAATACCCGATGAGCGTATTCAAACCAGAAAATGTTCTTAAACCCCTCCATGTCCATCTGGTAGTTAATCTTCTGAAATTCCGGGGATTGACGATAGAGAGCGAACACCTCGTTCCACTGTTCATCATTGAGCGGCGGTAATACTCCTATAATTGGACGCCATTCCACCATGGATAATCCTGATCCAGTCAGACGAGTTACCCCGCCTAGTACAACCATTCCATAGACCGCGAGGCAGCAGATCAGCAGCCAGATGCCAATTGACTTATTGTAATTCGGGCTCGGTGTTGCAGCGAATTCGTTCATTATCTTAATAGAGCATTAATGTAGGTTGTGTCAGGCAGGAGTATCAGGGGATCGAATTGTACGAATTTACTTAATGAGTGTTGCCTGATACAGGCTACAGTAATATGGGGTATTAACAGGTTAACTCCGGGTCAAGCAATCTTCTATATTCGTAGTCATTCATGATCATTTTAAACCAGGTAGTGTAACTGGCTTTATTACTGGTCATGTCCGAGAGAAGATCCCTTATACCTACCCATTTAAAATCTATTGCTTCATCGTGATTCAGTTGAGGTGCTTCATCGGATATACCGGAATAAATGTGGTCATATTCATGTTCAAAAATATTGTCCCCCACTTTCGATAAATAGGAAAATGAAGAGACTTTCCTTATCGTGCAATGAATGCCCATTTCCTCTTTCAGCCTCATATTCGCGGCATCATCGGTTGTCTGCCCTGGTGTAGGATGACTGCAGCAGGAATTAGACCATAATCCTCCGGAATGGTATTTTTTCGGATGTCTTTTCTGGATAAGTAGTTGCCCTTTCGAATTGAAGATAAAAATGGAAAATGCACGATGGCGGATTGCCTGCTTGTGAGCTTTTTGTTTACAACACTTACCCAGTTCTTTGTCGTTTTTATCAACAATTATCACATGCTCCATTTGCCACCCTCCATTTATCGACAGGGAATAACTGCTTCGATATTTAACAATTCATTATGTATAAGCACGAAACAGAAAAAAATGACCTACATCAAGGTAGTAGGTGTCCTGGGATCTGTATTTCCGCACAATATTTTACACTGTGGTATTTCTCTGTCCTTATCTCTCCGGGCGCATGGCCATGAATACAATCACCAGATACATCACTCCGCCGATAATGGCGATCAGGCCGCCAAGGCCCATCATACCCATGCCGGCAACTTCCTGAATGCTGTCCAGTCCCTGAGCGGCCCCCGCGGTTTTTCGCTGCACACCGTAGCCTCCTGACCAGGCGAGTCCCAATACATGCAATAGCTGGCCACCGCCATAAACAACCGGTTGCCAATTCACCATCCGTCCCGCCGGCTGTCGGAAACCCAACTGCGGTAACAGATGATAAGTTAAGCCCATATAGGCGAGAGTAACGGCGACAATCGATCCATGGTAATGCGCTGGCACGGTTACATTACTACCGCTGATCATGAAGCCGATTATGCCGCCCGCACCAAACAACAATATGGAAAACAGCAGGGCGCCGCGTAGAGCGCTGTATCCGGGGTCACGAAGTATTGTCTTCACGATGCCCGTTACTAGCGCCAGCCCCAGAGGCAGGGCTGCCAGGCCACCACCGTATTTCATGAGCATGAGAAAAGCGACGCTGTGATCAGGTGAAGAAACATCGTATGAGAGATAGATGACCGGAGTCAGCAATGTTGGGATGAAGCCTATTGCGAAAAATATCACCACAACCCGTGGACTTAAGCTCGGCGCCATGCCGGAAGCAGTTGCCAGCCACAACCAGACAACTAGCATTAACTGGGTGTGCGTGAATTGCAGCACATGGCCACTACCCCAGAAAAGGGCTTCGTAATAGCTTTCTCCCTGAATTGTCCCGGGGATTCCGTTATAGGACCAGAAGAGCGCCATGATTGTGATAAATGCCGCCAGCAAACCAGTATAGAGACCAAAACCCAGTGCCCCCTCACCACTCATGTTCTTATCTATGGGGCGTGAATAAAATAATCCACGTAGTACCAGAATGACGAAACCAATTCCAAAAATCCCCAATCCATAAAAGAAAACAGGGTCTCTCAGGACGGGCACGTAGTTGTTCATGAGCGGACTGCCCGCTCCAAGGAAAGGTGCTATGGATATTACAGCGGCACCACCTGCGGCGAGGAACAATGCGCCCCAACCTACGGCGATAAATTGTTCAGTACTATTGATGCTCCAAAGCACACCAGCGAAGGCGAGAAACCATACCAGAACGGTCAGGTCAACATGCACCACAAGTGCAGTATGAAAGAAATCGACCAGGGGAAATACATCCTGAATACCAGGGGTGCGGGAAAGCACTATCAGGATGGTGAACAGCCCCCCCACCACCAGCGAACCAACAGCTAATAGCAGCCAGCCAGTAACCAATCGGCGTAAAGGACCACCAGCTACGTAAAGTGAATAGTCATCGGCAGGACGCTGGTTATTCATTGTAAAAATCTTCTGTTGATTAGGGGCGGGAAGTTTAACCCGTATATATCTGGCAAACCACTCAACAGGATCTCAACAGTGACTGAATAATATTCTCGTGGAGACCACAATTTTTATACGTATATTTAACAGCAGCTACCAGCGTAGTGAAAGAGTCAGTGCAGCCAACTAGCCTATGAAAAAATAATTTACCTATTTTGATATTTATCATTTGTTTAAACATTAGTTATCACTAATATGCGCGTCATCGCAGTAACCTTCTGCAGCGACGGGCATGACGAAGTTGTTTCTTCGGTATGTCATTTTTGTAAACGTTAATAATTGAAAAATAAAAGGGACATGCCATGAGCGAAGCATTTACGAAAAGCATGGCCAGAAACATCTATATCGGAGGAAGTCTGTTCTTCTTTCTGCTGTTTCTGGCTTTAACGTTCGACACGATGGGGGCGATTCCTGAACGGTCGAATGCCCAGAATCTCACCGAAGATGTGGCGCACGGTAAAAAGGTATGGGAAGACAACGGCTGTATCGGCTGCCATACACTGCTGGGTGAGGGTGCCTATTTCGCACCGGAACTGGGTAATGTCTACACGCGTTTCGGCAACAGCAAGGAGGCCATCGTAGGCTTCATCAAGAGCCGTCCTGCAGGGGGCATTCCTGGCCGCCGCAGCATGCCTCAGTTCAACTTGAGCGATGAGGACCTGAATGCTCTGGCCGAGTTTCTCAAGTGGAGCTCCGAAATCAACACGGCTAACTGGCCGCCCAATGTCCAGGGTTAAGGGAGAGAAAAAATCATGAAATATCAATCTCAATCTGTATCACAACTCTACTTCATTGGCGCATTAGGTCTGTTCGCAGGTCAGATTTTGTTCGGTCTGATCATCGGTCTGCAGTATGTCGTTGGTGATTTCCTGTTCCCGGCAATTCCGTTCAACGTCGCCAGGATGGTACATACCAACCTGCTGATTGTCTGGCTGCTGTTTGGCTTTATGGGTGCCGCCTATTATCTTGTACCCGAAGAGTCGGAACGTGAACTGTTCAGCCCGCTGCTTGCGAAGCTGTTGTTCTGGATCTTTCTGGTGGCCGGCGCGCTGACCATTCTTGGTTATCTGCTGGTACCTTATGCAACGCTGGCAGAACTCACCATGAATGATCTGCTGCCAACCATGGGCCGCGAGTTCCTTGAACAACCAACGATTACCAAACTGGGCATCGTGGTGGTCGCGCTGGGCTTCCTGTTCAATATCGCTATGACTATTCTGACCGGTCGCAAGACAGTCGTGAATATTGTCATGCTGACGGGCCTGCTTGGTCTGGCCGTGTTCTTTCTGTTCTCCTTCTACAATCCGGAGAACCTTGTCATGGACAAGTACTGGTGGTGGTGGACAGTTCATCTGTGGGTTGAAGGTGTCTGGGAACTGATTCTGGGTTCCATCCTGGCCTTCGTGTTGATCAAAATCACAGGTGTGGATCGCGAGATCATAGAGAAATGGCTGTATATCATCATCGCCATGGCTCTTATCACGGGTATCATTGGTACTGGTCACCACTACTTCTGGATTGGTGCACCGGAATACTGGCAGCTGCTGGGTTCGGTATTTTCCGCTCTGGAACCGATACCGTTTTTCATCATGACAGTGTTCGCCTTCAATATGGTTAACAAGCGTCGCATGGATCATCCGAACAAGGCTGCTACACTGTGGGCGTTGGGTACGGCAACCATGGCATTCCTTGGTGCGGGCGTCTGGGGCTTCCTGCATACGCTGTCTCCGATCAACTACTACACCCATGGATCGCAGATCACTGCCGCACATGGCCATATGGCGTTCTACGGTGCTTATGTCATGATCGTGCTGACCATGATCTCCTATGCCATGCCGCATATCCGCTTTGGCAAACCTGCCAACAGCAACAGGGCACAGGTACTGGAGATGTGGGGCTTCTGGCTGATGACTGTTTCCATCGTCTTCATTACGCTGTTCCTGACCGGTGCAGGCATCCTGCAGATCTGGCTGCAGCGCATAGCGGAAAGCCCAATGTCATTCATGCAAACGCAGGACAATCTCGCGTTCTTCTACTGGGCACGTGAAGGTGCCGGTCTTATATTCTTTGGAGGCCTGATGGTTTACTTCTACAGCTTCTTCGCTGGTGGAGAACCCAAGGAAGCCTGATCCTTCCTCAAGTAAAGAGAAGAGGGGGCACTAGCCCCCTCTTTTTTCATGGATTTGCGAATGAAAGAATCTGAATAACTATTTTACTGGGGTGAACTATTTTGCAGAGAGAAGGCTTTCGGGGTATTGGATAGATTAAGAATCTGATTGAGAAATGAACACAGATAACACCACAACATGCTCCAAATCAGACCTGCCACCAGGCGACTTGGTGATCTGGATCTTTATCTATGCCGAACTGCTGGTGTTCGGTGTGCTGTTCGTGGTCTATGCCTTTGCCCGCAATAACGATGTTGAGTTGTTCAATGCATCTCAGGACCTCGTCAATCGAGTCTCTGGTGCTGCCAATACACTTGTTCTGATCACCAGCAGTTACTTTGCCGTTCGTGCAGTAGCGGCGATACGCGATGACGATGCAGCGTTGTGCCGCCGCTGGCTGCTGACAACGATAGGCATGGGTGGTGTATTCGTTGTTATCAAGTTGTTTGAATTCACGGACAAGTTCTCGTCAGGCATCTCGCTCAGCACTAATAGCTACTGGACTTTTTTTCTGTCGATGACGGTATTTCATTTCATGCATGTCATCCTGGGAATGATAATTCTGGCCGCGGTCTACCTGAAGGCTCGCAAGGGTGGCTATAGCGCACGGGAACATCGTGGTGTGGAGACCGGTGTGTCCTACTGGCACATGGTTGATCTGGTGTGGATCATTCTGTTCCCGCTGGTTTACGTTATCCGTTGAGCTGACAGGAGACGACAATGACCCAATCTGCTGAAAGCCACCGCTGGATCCGTCCTTGCACCAAGGTATGGTTGGTGTTGATGGTGCTGACACTGGTCACACTTGCCATTGGCCAACGCGGTCTTACGGGCATGCCTGTGGTTGGATTTCTGATGGTGATGACGTTCATCAAGGGCCAGATGGTGGCCGATTACTTTATGGGGCTGAAGCGTGTTGCCTGGCGCTGGCGCATCATCATATTGTTATACATGATAATTGTGTGCAGTCTGATCAGCACAGCCTATTACATCTCAGTGGGATAAATCGAATGACTAGCGAAGCTCTTGACACACAAGTATCAGAAGCCCCGTTTTACAAACCCCAGGGCAATGAAGAAGTACTGTTCGAACATGCCTGGAGGCATCAGCTGCCTGTGCTGATCAAGGGCCCGACGGGCTGCGGTAAAACCCGTTTTGTGCATCACATGGCAGCGAAGCTTGGGCGTCCTGTCTACACAGTGGCCTGTCACGATGATCTGACGGCAGCCGACCTGGTTGGACGGCATCTGATTGGCGATGGCAGCACCTACTGGAGTGACGGCCCGTTGACCCGTGCTGTCAGGGAAGGGGCGATCTGTTATCTGGATGAGGTGGTCGAAGCACGTAAGGACACGACCGTCGTGCTGCACCCCCTGTCTGATGATCGCCGCACACTGCCGATCGAACGTACCGGCGAAGAGCTCATCGCACCGCCGGAATTCATGCTGGTCGTATCGTACAACCCTGGATATCAGCACCTGCTCAAAGGTCTGAAACCCAGCACCCGGCAACGTTTTGTCGCAATGCATTTCGATTACCCTGATGCACTGCTGGAACGTGAGATCCTGATCGGTGAAGCAGATATCGATGACCACCTGGCGCGTAAACTGGTCAATCTCGGTCATGCCTTGCGGGCACTAAAGGATCATGACCTGGAGGAATCGGCCTCGACTCGTCTGCTGGTATACACCGCCACACTTATAAAAAGTGGCATGGATCCACTCGAAGCCTGTCAGGCTGCAATGGTCGAACCGCTGACGGATGACCGTGAAACGGTAACGGCCCTGATGGAAGTAGTCGAGGCCAGTTTCGGCGCCTGACAGATCATGGTTACACAATTCTGGCGCAACTGGATCCAGGCGGGCTTCTTCGTCTTGTTCGTTCTGGCGCCACCGCTGGACATCTTCCGCCTGGATTTGAACCTCGGTCATTTCATCCTGTTCGGACACAACTGGACGCTGGGGCTGGAGCCTTTCCAGCAGGGTCTGATAGGTAGCGCCGAGGCAATATTTAACCTCATCACAAGAGGCTTCCTGCCGATCGCTCTGGTCATCATTACGGGTGTTTGGGTGTCGTGGAAGTACGGCCGGTTGTATTGCGGTTGGCTGTGTCCGCATTTTTCCGTTGTCGAGATGATCAATCGCCTGATGCGTCGTGCCTCCGGTAAGCCATCTATTTGGGAGCGTCAACCCCTGCCGGAGGAGCAGCCGGATGGTAGTACGATTAAACCGGATGTGCGTTACTGGTTTGTCGTCGGTATTGCGGTCATCGGTTTTGCCTTCCTGTGGGCGATTTCCCTGCTGACGTATCTGATCACGCCGAGTGAGGTTTACTCGAATCTGCTGAATGGCAGTCTGACACGTTTTCAGGGCATATTCCTGTTCGCGGGAACCCTGGTGCTCAGCATTGAATTTCTGTTTGCCCGCCACCTGTTCTGTCGCTTTGGCTGTGCCATCGGTCTGTTTCAGAGCCTGGCCTGGATGGGTAATCATCAGGCTATGGTCGTTGGTTTTGAACGTGGTCGCTCGAGCCTCTGCAGGTCCTGTCAGAACCAGTGCGACAACGCCTGTCCGATGCGGTTGAGACCTCGTCTGGCCAAACGCCGTATGTTCACTTGTACGCAGTGCAGCCAGTGCATCGATGCCTGTGATGAAGTTAATACCGGTATGTCGTTGTTGCGCTGGGTGTCAGGTAAAGAGGCTGAGATAGTCGCGGAACGGCGATCTACGAATACAGAAACTTAGATGGAAGAACACGTCGGAAAAATCTGGCATCGCCTGATCACACGCGCAGCTTCTAAGGAGCATGACGATGCGGCCGTTGCACTCAAAGAGATGCGAACTACGGTTGGTGTAATGTTCCGTGCACTGGGCGGGGATGGTGGACTCAAGGTCGAAGCAGCTAATGCGACTGATCAAAATGCCCGGCGCACGCTGCTGCAGCGTATCGCAGGAACACAGGAACAGGTCGAGCTGGCCTGGCGTGATGAGGAAACCCTGCGGCTGCCAATGCGCATTGCTCTGTTTCCTGATACTGCTCTGAACAGAGACCTGTATTTATGGCTGGCTGCAATGGCCGCAGCTGATGAACCGGGCAGGGACAATGGCAACTGGATCAGCCATCAGCAGGCATTGGTGCAGCAGACTCTGGAATGCTTTCCAGGCCTGATGCCGCGCTATCAACGACTCATTGAGGCACAGATCGCTATGCGCAAGGAACCGAAAGAATTGTCCGGTGAAGAAGCTGCAGCAGAACAGTCAATCCGCCAGGCATTAACACAACCTGGCAGTGTAGAAGAAATGCCCTGGGCCAGGTTTGCACCACAGCCGGTTTACCTGTGGTTGCATCCTGCGCCCCCGGGGGTGACCGCACAGGATGCACCGGCGGATGACGATGAAGGCGATCCCGAACCGAATAAAGATAGTGAATCGAAGGATGCCGAGCAGCAGCGCAAGTACCAGGCGGAAAGGGTTGAGATGCCGGATGGAGAAGAAGGTTTGCTGGCTATGCGCATGGAGACCATCTTCAGCTGGTCCGAATACATCAAGACGAACCGCACCACTGACGACGAAGAAGATGATAGTGCCGAAACCATAGCCAACGACATGGATGTGCTGAGTATCGCGCGTGACCAGGAGAGTGTTGCCAGCCGCCTGCGCTTCGATCTGGACCTGCCTTCTGCCCAGTACGATGACTTGCCGTTGAGTGAAGGCATCCTGCTGCCTGAATGGGACTATCGCAAGCAGCATATGGTCGATGACTACTGTCGCGTGATCCCCATGCTGTCGCGCGATGCAACGGTGGGTGAACTGCCTGATCATCTCCGGCGGACTGCACGGCGTCTGCGTGGTCAGTTCGAGGGCCTGGTGCAGCAGCGTACCTGGTTCCGTGGCGAAACGGATGGCAGCGAGATTGATCTCGATGCGTGGATGCAGTTCATGTCGGATCGCGCGCAGGGAGCCGTCGGGCAGGAGATGGGTTTGTACCGGGATTTTCGGCGTGGTAATCGTGACCTTTCCTGCTTGTTGCTGGCCGATCTGTCGCTGTCAACCGATGCAGCCGTAAATAACGACGCACGTGTGATCGACGTTATTCGCGACAGCCTGTATTTGTTCTCCGAGGCACTGGAGTCGACTGGTGACCGCTTCGCAATGTATGGTTTTTCATCCCGCAAGCGGGATAACGTACGCTTCCATATGCTGAAAATGTTCCGCGATCGTTACAATGCCTCAGTGCGTGGTCGCATCGAGGTCATCAAGCCCGGTTATTACACACGCATGGGCGCTGCGATACGTTATTCCACAAAGCTGCTGCTAGAGCAGCCTGCGAATCGACAGCTGCTGCTGATCCTGACCGACGGCAAGCCAAATGACCTTGATAAATACGAGGGCCGCCACGGTATCGAGGATACGCGCATGGCCTTGCATGAGGCGCGCCAGGAAGGCCTGTTCCCGTTCTGCGTGACCATCGATAAGGAGGCCAACGCCTATCTGCCTCACTTGTTTGGCCCAGCGGGTTATGTCGTCATCAGGCGGCCAGAGGAACTGCCGTATCAGTTGCCGATGTTGTATGCACGGTTAACCGCTTAGGAACTGCTTTTAGCCGCGAATGAATATCCAAAAAAAAGAGGTGAGGGGTTTAATCCCTCACCTCAGCTTACGAACTCCCTGAGTCGTTACTTCTTTTTCTTGTCTTTCTCGTGCTCGGCACGCAGACGCTTCTCTTCCTCGAGGATCGTGTTAACCGCAGTTTTCAGAGGTGCCCAACCATACCAGTGCATGTAATCGTTGCTGGCGTGGAACGCTCCCTGGAAGGTGCGCTGCCGGTACTCAAGCATGATCAGGTACAGTTCCTGCTCGATCATGGTCTTGGCATCGTAATACTGCAACAGATCCGGTGCATATTTCCAGCCTTCCGGTTTTATCAGAATGCCGTCACGGTAAAGCCCCTGTACAGCCTGTATGGCCTTGGCGAACTCGTGGTCAGCCGCCTTGATGATCTCATCCGAGGCCTTCATGTGGCTTTCAACGAATCCCATTGAGTGGCAGGTGTTACATTTAGTCTTCATCTGAACACGCAGTTCATTGAATTCTTCCGGACCACGTGCTGCCTGTGCCTGTACAACGATCTCAACGAAGCGCTCCGTTGGCTGTAGGTTGGCATCCAGGATACCAGCCGCCTGCAGAATCAGCGCACGGTCGAATGTCCATTGCGGGTCGTCATCCACATCGATGTAATGGCCGGAGGGTAAAGCTGCAGCCAGTTTAGTCAATGCATCCTTAAGGGAGGGTGCAACCTTGATCAATGCGAGGACGTTTTCCTTGGTCGGGATACGCAATCCCAGGAAACCCCATGAGGTCTTCACGCTGTGGCTGCCTTCCATCATATGGCAGGTCTGGCAGGTGGGTGCACGGGCATCCTCTTCATGTCCCTCGATGCCCCAGATGACGCCATGCTTAGCCGACGTATACATTTCCCATTGAGGGTGATCGAAGCCCATATGGCAGTTGGAACAAGCGCGGGGGTCTTTTGCTTCTTCCACCTTGAAGGTGTGACGGGTGTGGCAGGCGTCGCACTGGGCATTGCCGTAACGGTATGTTGAAGCTTCTTTACCGCCGTCGCTCTTGAGGGCACCTGTATTGCCATCAGTGACACCCATGAGGCCTTTTTCACCAATCTTGTGGCAGCCGGAACAGCCACGGTAGCCCTGTTCTGTAATAGATCCCGGCTGACCATGCCAGGCAATCTGGGATTTCATTACCATCCAGCTCAGGTTGTGTTTGCCTGCTCTGTGCTCTTTCAGTTTCTCTTTATGGCACTCGCCGCAGGTCTCGGCCGTCGGCATTTCCGCCTTGGCGTGATCATCCATGGTTTTGTGGTCTACACCATGACAGTCATGGCAGCTGGTTACCTCATCAGTCTTTGGATTGGCATGAGGGCTGTCGAAATGCTGTTTGACGATGCCGGGCGTGACTGATGTATGACAGCCCACGCAGTCTATTTGAGCGAGCTGGTCTTCATCCAGTGTCTTCGCTTCCATTCCCGATGCTGCTGCTGCCAGATTGAGCTGACCGACGAACAGTACGGCTCCACATAATGCTAAAAGTATGAATCGCAGGTGTTTCATTTTGACTGCCCCCTTTAGTATACAATTCTCATGTACCGGAAAACCGGTGCACAATCCTGAACGTCTGATTGGCTAGTACAACATCCAATCTGACATGTTCTGTATTATTACAAGACTGTACTGCTTATATAATTATTTTATTAGTGACAAAATTATACGCATGAGCAAACCATGTGTTCTTGACATAGATCAATTTCAGAATGACTTATTATTGATATTACGCATTATTTTGTTATGCGACTGTTTGTTTTTGTAGTCTTCCCCTGCTAACAGCTCAGGATGTTCCTTGTAATGAATGAAAATATTATTAGCTATGGTGGTTTCTGGAAGCGAGTTATGGCTTACATCGTCGATATCATCGTTATCTCGATTCCCGTAACGCTCCTGTTTGGTAGTGGTATGTCGCTGGGTGTGGATGAGCAGACACCCGGGACATACGATGTACACCTGAACCTGGACATGACTCTCCCCGAGTTCATCATCCTGTTGATCAGCTGGGTCTACTTTGCCGGTCTGGAAAGTTCAGAGTGGCAGGGGACGATCGGCAAGCGTTTGTTCGGCATGCGTGTAACCGATACGGAAGGTGGGCGAATCACCTTTTTCAGGGCGACCGGTCGTTATCTGTCAAAATTTCTGTCATCTGCATTGCTGATGATCGGATTTATCATGGTTGCATTTACAGCGAAGAAGCAGGGGCTGCATGACATGATTGCCGGGACGCTGGTAGTGAACCGGATAAGTTAGTAATCGCTCCCACATAAAATCGCCTGCACGTAATACGCCAGATCTGATTACTAGCAAATCCTCGGCAATGGGTCATCTTCCAGTTCTTCAAGAATGCGCTGACCGCCCAGTTCGGTTTGCAGAATCACATGCCCCTTACCCTCTTCAACACTGCCGATAATCGCTGCGAGTTCTCCATCCGGTAGTGACTGCCACGCAGCAAGTGCTTCTTCCGCCTGTTCATCATCAACAACGGCAACAACTCTACCTTCACAGGCAAGGAACATCGGGTCATAACCGAGTATCTCGCAGACTGACTGCACGGGATCACGCACCGGGATGTCGGGCTGGTTCAGCCGGATGCTGCAGCCGGTGGCATGGGCGATCTCGTGGGCAACGGTAGCCAATCCACCGCGGGTCGGGTCACGCATGAACCTAAGCCCGTCCATGCCGAGGAGCGCACGAGTAAGTGGCAGCACGCTGGCTGCATCGGAAAACAACTCGCCATGCAGGCCGAACTGCTCTCGCGCCAGCATGACGGAAATGCCGTGGTCACCGACAGGACCGCTGACAAGCAGCTTGTCACCGGCCTGGATGTTTTTCAGGCCCAGCTGAATCTTGGGCTCACGCACACCGACACCAGTCGTCGCAAGATAGATGCCACCGCCTTCACCGCGTGGCAGTACCTTGGTGTCACCTGCTGCTATCTCGACGCCAATGGCCAGTGCGCACTCAGCCAGGCTCTTGACGATCCGTTCCAACTGCGCCAGTTCAAAACCTTCCTCGATGAAGGCATTGAGACTCAGGTAGCGTGGTGTTGCACCGGCGACAGCGAGATCGTTGGTGGTGCCGTGCACGGCCAGCGAACCAATGTTGCCACCCGGGAACTCAAGCGGCTGGACTGAAAAGCCATCGGTGGTAAACATGAGTTCACCTGCACCCGGGTTTATTGTGACTGCGTCTGCCTGAACATCGAGCGTCGGGCTGGCAAGGTGGCGGGCGAAGACCTGTTCGATCAGTTCGCGCATGTAGCGACCGCCGTTGCCGTGGGCGAGGGTAATGTGAGTGTCGATCATGATGTATCTCTTGTTTTAGTTAACTATTCAGTTGGGCCAGAATCTATTTCGCAGTGAAGGATTTCGGGGTGCGTTTTCCAGCAGCGTCTTCTGCAGGGATGCAGAAGCCGAGCGTACATGGACGTATTCACAACGTCTGCTGGAAAACGCACCCCGGAAGCCTGAACGGTTTCAGCAACATTCTACAACCTGCCCGGCACAGATGCCTGCATCATTGGCCGGTAAACGTTCTGGCATACAGGCATTAAAGCCAGCATTTTTAAGTAGGTGAATAGCATAGTCAGCCAGCTTGCGGTTCTGAAATACACCGCCGCACAGGCCAATATTTTGTACACCGCGTTCGTCATGTACGGATTGCGCCTGCTCCAGCAGCGTATGTGCAAGACGTGCATGAAAGACAGCTGCTCGTTTGGCAGGGTTGATGTGTTCATTCATCAGCCCAGTCAGAAGAACTGACCAGTCGGCTAGTAATACGCCGTCGTCATCTTTCTCCATGGGCAGAGGGTCTTCCGGTGTCAGTTCACTGCTGATCTGTTCCAGCAGCATCGGGCCCTGACCCTCAAAGCTGGCTGTTTGCAATACGCCGGTGAGTGCCGCTGCTGCATCAAACAGGCGTCCAACAGCTGATGTCTCCGGGCTGTTGATGCGCTTGAGCCAGACCTGATGCAGCAGGTCTGCCGCGTCCGGTACTCTCGACCACTCGATGCCAGCCTGCCAGCACAATGCGGCGGCGCTGCGCCAGGGTTCGCGTCCCGCTTTTTCGCCGCCGGGTAGATGGAAGGGCTGCATGCTGGCGACGCGCTGCCAGTGTCCGGGCCTGCCGTACAGACCTTCGCCGCCCCATAAGGTGTCGTCCTCGCCGTAGCCAACACCGTCCCAGGTAAAGACCAGCCAGTCTTCGTCATTCCAGTGATCTAGCACCAGCGCGGAGGCATGCGCGTGGTGGTGGTATACATGCGTAACGGGCAAGCCAGTTCGTTCTGCCCAGCGGGTGCTGGCATAGGCCGGGTGGGCGTCGCAGGTGACCCGGTTGGCGCTAACCTGGTACAGGCGCTGCAAGTCGTCGATTACCTGTTCGAATACTATTTGACTGCGCAGATTGTCGAGGTCGCCGATGTGCGGTGATACTACCAGTCGATTGTCCCATGCCAGGGCGATGGTATTTTTCATGTGGCTGCCTACAGCCAGGCAGGGTTCATCCACGGTAAACGGCAGGTTGATCTCAACCGGTGAGTTGCCTCTGCCCATTCTAAGTGGACGGGGCTTGCCTGCTATGGTCCGATAGACAGGGTCGTCGGCAGGCCGAACGATGCGGCGGTTATGATGCAGATAGGCATCAGCAACATGACCAAGACGAGTTTCTACTTCTGCATTATCGATCAGAACCGGTTCTCCGCTGATGTTGGCCGATGTGGCAATGAGCGGTGCATCAAATTGGTCCAGTATCAAATGATGCAACGGACTGTAAGGCAGCATGATACCCATTTCATTCAAGCCTGGAGCAATGAGCGGCGATAGTATGTTCTCTCTGCATCTGGACAGTACGATAGGCCGGGCAGGGGAACGCAGCAGCTCGGCTTCCTGTTCTGTTAACGAGACCAGTTTCCGTACCATCTCCAGATCATCATCACCACGCATAGGCACTAGCAAGGCAAGTGGTTTGTCCGGCCTTGGTTTGCGTGAACGTAGACGCACAATAGCCTCATCGCTGGAGGCATCGCACATCAGGTGATAGCCGCCTATGCCCTTAACCGCAACGATCAGACCTGTCCGTAGCGCATCGACACAGGCTGTCAATGCGGCAGCCGCATCCTCGGTCTCATGCCCGTCATGCTTATATTGCAAGTGAGGGCCACAGACAGTGCATGCCAGTGGTTGGGCATGAAAGCGCCGGTCCAACGGATTCTCGTATTCCTTCCGGCAGTCATCGCATAACGGGAACTCTGTCATGCTGGTATATGGCCGGTCATAGGGCAGCTGTTCGATGATCGTATAGCGTGGTCCGCACTGCGTGCAGTTGATGAACGGGTAGCCATGGCGACGCTCTACTGGATCACGAAGCTCAGCCTGGCAGTCCGGGCATGTGAAGAAGTCCGGTGGGATGTGTATCTGCGGATTGTCGCTTTGTTCACTCGGCAGAATTGTGAAGCCAGTAAAGTCATCAATGTTTACTTCACTGCTGGATTGGATATATGGATCGGAAATCATGGGCGCCTTGCCCAGTAAATCTCTGTCGAACTGGTCCAGTTGTGAAGGCGATCCCTGTACATGCACTTCAACTTGTCCCGTGCAGTTACGCACCCAGCCAGTCAGCTTATTGTCATGAGCAATGCGATAGATGAACGGCCGGAAACCGACTCCCTGGACCTTGCCGGTGATAGTGTAGTGGCGGGCGGCAAGACTCAAGCAGCCGATTCTCTGACCCCACCTGCCCACCATATTCTGCAGGCACCCTCATCGGAAACCATGCAGGGGCCAATCGGTGTACGCGGCGTACAGGCCTTGCCATACAGGCGGCACTGGTTGGGGTAGATCTTGCCCAGCACAACGCGTGCGCAGTCGCAGCCGGGTGGCATCTGTCCTGCGCGTTTGCGGGCATTGTCGGCGTAGCCGGGGAAGCGCAAGCGGGCATCGTGACTGGCATAGGCCTCGTTCAGTGCATAGCCGGACCTGGGAATGATACCGACCCCGCGCCAGTTGGAATCAACGACATCCATGACCTCATTGAGGTGCTTCTGTGCTGTTTTGTTGCCTTCCCCCTTCACAACTTCCGGGTAGCAATTATCGAGAAAGGGCCTGTTTTCAATTTTTTGCCGCAAGGTGGAGTACATGGCGGCGAGCAGGCTCTCGGGGGTAAAACCTGCTACGGCGGCTGGCATGTTGTGCCTGTCTATGACGAACTGCCATTCATCCGCGCCCATCACGGTAGAGACATGCCCCGGTGCGACCAGTGCATCGAAACCGGCTTCTTCCGAGTCGAGCAGCATGGCCACGGCGGGCCAGGTCAGGCGTCCTGACAACAGTACAAACAGGTTATCGGGTACGCCTTCGGCCAGCATGGCAGCTACCGGAGCGGTCGTGGTCTCGAAGCCGGTGGCGAAGAACACGACAGTCCTTTGCGGGTTATCCAGTGCAATCTGCACCGGCTCCATTGGTGAGGCGACTGGCCGGATATCGGCGCCGCTTGCTTTGGCCTGTTCGAGTGAACGGATCGCTTCCTTCGGTACATTTACGGGAACACGCAGCATATCTCCGAAGGCGGTCATGATGACGTCTTCATTGAGCGCAATCTGAATCGCCTCGTAGACGTCTTCTTCCGGGCACACACAGACCGGACAGCCCGGGCCGGGGATGAGTTCTATATTGTCGGGCAGGGCGCCGCGCAGGCCGGCCATGGTAATGGAGCGTTCATGGCCGCCGCACACGTTCATGATGCGGATCTTGTCCGGCAGCTTCAGTGCGTGTATGTCATCCAGCCATTGTCTGGCGGTAGCACTCATGAATGGTTGTGGTCGTGATTGTGGTGATGATGGTGTTGATGTTCGTGGCTGTGGTCGCCGTCAAGATGCAGGGCGGCTCCATCAGGCTGGATATTCGGTCGTACTGTCTCATTATTTTCAGCTCGATCCTGTTGGGCGGCGAGTTCATCACGCAGCCACTGGATCCAGCTGTCGATATCGATATCGCGCCGTGCGGCAATCTGGAGTACCGGCGCTTCACTGGCAAGATGACGCAGGTGATGTTCTGCCTGCTGCGGGTCGAAGTCATCGAGCACTTCGAGCAGGTCGGCCTTGGTTAGCAGAACGAGGTCGGATGCCCGGAACATAACCGGGTACTTGGCCGGTTTGTCGTCGCCTTCAGTGACAGACAGCAGGGTGATATTGCGGTGCTGGCCAAGGTCGAAGCTGGCAGGACAGACGAGGTTGCCGACATTCTCGATAAAGACGATATCGATACCGTCGAGATCCATGTGGTGCAGGGCGTCATGCACCATGTGCGCATCCAGGTGGCAGGCGCTGCCGGTACTGATCTGCACTGCCGGTACGCCTTTGTCGCGGATGCGCCGGGCATCGTTTTCCGTCTCGAGATCGCCTTCGATGACGGCGATTTTCATTTCATCGCCGAGTGCATCGATGGTCGCTTCCAGCAGTGCGGTCTTGCCGGCGCCCGGAGAGGACATCAGGTTGATGGCAAGGATGCCGCGACGGTCGAAGTGTTCTCGGTTATGAGCTGCCTGATGGTCGTTTTCGGATAGCAGATTTTGCAGCACGGTGATTGCGGATTTGCCGTCTTCCGTCTGCGCCAGTTTGCCATCATTGGTCACCAGGTGGGCATTGCCGTGAGTGACGTTACATCCGCAGGTGTCGCACATATTGATCTCCTAATGCGTCAGCTTGTCCAGTTCCAGTCTTGCCAGCAGCATTTCGTCACCGCTGACCAGGTCCGTATGATAATCGCCGCACTGTCCGCATATAAGCTTATTCGGGGTGGCTTCTGACTCAGCGCCGCAACTGCGACAGTGAACCTTTATCGGCATACTTTCAAGAATCAGTTCTGCATCTTCAGCCATACTGCCTGCTGCAGCAAAAGGGTAGGCATGCTCAAGCAGTGGTATCTCGGCACCTGACAATGGCCCGACCTGCACCCAGATTGCTTTCACCGCAACCGCTTCATTTTCGCGAGCGATGTTCTCGACCTGGTCGATCAGGGCCTGGCATATAGACAGTTCATGCATGCTCGGCTGCCAGCATCTCGTCGTATATTTCCCACGCCGAGCGCGCTTCCTGCTCGGTCATCTTCTGGATGGCATAGCCAATATGTACAACGACATAATCGCCGGGTGCAACTTCATCTTCCTGCAGCATGAACAGGTTCACGTCGCGCTCGACCCCCTTGGCTTCGCAGCGGGCCAGAAAGCCATCGATGGTCTTGATCTGCATTGGGATGCCGAGGCACATGGTTCAGGTCCTTTTAAAAGTGACGATTGTATTGTGCACTGCCTGTTTATCTGAAATATTGACCTGAATCAATACGATGGCAGATATACGGTGTAGAATGACCACAGGATTACTCGAGTATTTCGCCGTCTGAATCGACAGATTGACCCGCCCAGGGAGACAGAAATATGAATCTTCGCTGCAAGATGCCGCCGGTATTCGCCGGCATCCTGATTGGTATCAGCATGCTGCTGGCTTTCGTCATTTCCGGCCGTGGTATCGGTGCCAGCGGTGCACTGACGCGTATCGTTGCTGTGGCACAAGATACCATTCTCCCGGACCTTACCCAGAAGAGCGAGTACTTCGCACGTTATTTCGCCCATGGCCAGAATCCGCTCGACAACTGGCTGCTGTACCTGTTTGCCGGCTTGTTGCTGGGCAGTTTTACCGCTGCACTGATGTGCCGTGACTTCAAACTGGAAGTCCTGCACGGTCCCAATATCTCTGCTGCGGGCCGCCTGCTGCTGGCATTGGCGGGTGGTATCCTGGTTGGCTTTGCTGCACGCCTGGCACGCGGCTGCACCAGCGGCCTGGCACTTGTCGGAGGTGCAGAGCTGGCAGTTGGTGCGTGGGCCTTCATGCTGTGCGTATTTGCCGGTGGTTATGCCACAGCATACTTTGTCAGAAAGCAATGGATATGATCGCTCCTTTCGCAAAAATGGGTCTCATCTCCGACGCGATGAATTTGTGGCTAGCTGTGCCAATTGGTTTCATTTTTGGTTTTGCCCTGCATCATGGCGGATTTACAGACAGTCGCAAGATTGGACGTCTGTTTTATTTCAAAGATGTCGATGTGCCCGTGGTAATGTTTTCGGCCATCGTTACGGCCATGTTGGGGCTGTGGGGCTTGAGCCTGATCGGTTTCATCGACACTGAAAACTTCTATTTTCTTCCTACTTACCTGGCACCCGTTGCCGTGGCTGGCGTGCTGTTTGGTGTTGGCATGGTTGTCGGTGGCTTCTGCCCCGGTACAGCTGCCGCCTCGATGGTCACAGGCAAGATCGATCCCATGGTGTTCATGGGTGGTTTTTTCATCGGCAGCCTGGCGTTCGGAGATTTCTTCCCTGTCTGGGGACACTTCTTCCATAGTGATTATCGGGGTGTCTGGCGCCTGGACCAGCTATTCGGGCTGGGGCTGGGTGTCACAGTGCTGATCATGGTGATTATTGCCGTTGCGGGAAGTATGTTCCTGCGTCTGGTCCAGCGTCTGGCATGGCCGGGTACGTTTGTACCCGTGACAGGGTGGGTGCTGAAGGTGCAGACTGCACTGGTTGTCATTGCTATCGCACTGGCCGGAGTAATGGCGTTCTTCCCAACCAGTTCGTTCCTGCCTGGTGAGATTGACGATTCAAACTGGTATATCGTACCCAAGGCAACACTAAACATATCTATCCCGGAATCATAAGGAATATATACGAATGGATCGCCGTGAATTCATCAAGGTCTCAAGCCTCACTGCGGCGGCAGCAACAGTTCCGTCGATCTTTCTTACCGGCTGCAGTCAGCAGCCCAAACCGGGAGAAGGCGAGGTCAGTGCCACTCCAACCGTGTGTGACATCTGTTTCTGGAAGTGTGCCGGTCACGTCTACAAGGAAAACGGTATCCCCTGGAAAGTGGTCGGCAACGACCAGGATGTGCACAGCAATGGCCGTTTTTGCACACGTGGAACTGGCGGGCTAGGAGCATATCTTGATCAGGACCGACTAAAGACTCCTCTTGTGCGTACTGTTGGCAAGAAGGGCCAGCAGACATTTCGTGAGGCGACATGGGAAGAAGCTTTAGACATCATTGCCAAACGCATGCAGAAGATTGCTGACGAACATGGCCCTGATAAATTTGCGATGCTTAGCCACGGAGCCGGAGCCAGTCATTTCAAGAATCTGCTGAAAGGATACGGGTCCGCAACATTTACAGCTCCGTCGTATGCGCAATGCCGTGGTCCACGCGAGGTGGCTTTTAATCTGACCTATGGTGAAGGTGTCGGGTCACCAGACCGTACCGACATGGAACATTCACGCTGTATCGTGTTGATTGGTTCACACATCGGCGAGAATCTGCATAACGGCCAGGTGCAGACCCTGACCCGGGCACTGGAAAATGATGTCAGTCTGATCACTGTCGATCCGC
>Ga0209013_10000745_pt1 | contig 29597 bp, 25 predicted proteins | sample Cruoilmetagenom2_FD_187291 | JGI IMG/M metagenome (GOLD analysis project Ga0209013, IMG submission 187291) | Oil polluted marine microbial communities from Coal Oil Point, Santa Barbara, California, USA - Sample 2 (SPAdes) (version 2) | ecosystem: Environmental > Aquatic > Marine > Oil seeps ...
GCCGGCAATGGCTGGTCCTTGCCCAGAGGCGTAACACCGCGAACGACCGCTTCACGGCACGCCCGAAGGGAGCTGCCCAGATGCTCCAATACTGTGTTACAGCCCTTGAAAAGGACATGCCATTTCCTGCTGACTGCGCCTTGTCTTGAAACATCTGGGTAGCTCTGAACCCATCAATATGAGCGTGACAGAGCACTAGTGGTTCTTCCAGCTTGCTGTGCGTTTTTCCACGAAAGCCGTCAGGCCTTCCAGCGCATCAAAGGTTGTCATCAGTTCATCGATATAAAGTTTTTCCACCTGCACGATTTTTTCCTTGATCCGATCCAGGCTCTGCAAGCGCGCTGCCTGTACGGCGAAACGTAAAGAACTTGCGCTCAAGTTGGCGAGGTGTTTGTCGAACCAGCGCAAGGCTGCCTGTTCCGGGTTTTCGTCCACGTCCTGAACCAGGCCAATGCGGAATGCTTCCTCAGATGAAATACTGCGTCCTGAAAACAGCAGGTCTTCGGCATTCGCCTGGCCGATACGCTCCGGCAGGAGGCAGGAGGCAGCCGGCGCAAATACCGCCAGCTTGATTTCGGGCTGACCGAATTTTGCGTCTGCGGCAGCAAAAATCTGACTGGCGCCACAGACAACTTCCAGCCCGCCACCGAGACACTGGCCTTGAACCGCCGCCAGGATTGGTACCGGGTATTCCAGCATCTGAATAATTAAGCCGTGTAAGCTGCCGAGCATATCGGCGCATTGGTCGGGCAGGTGCTCTTCAACACTTGCGCCAAAGCTGAAATGCGGGCCCTCGGCATCCAGCAGGACACACGAGATATCCGGGTTGGATCCATGCTCAGAAAGCGCGTGGCTCAAAGCCGAGATCATGGCCGCATCAATCAGATTGGCCTTGGGCCTGGCAAGACGAAGCCTCAAAAGGCTATCGTCGCGGTCCAGCCAGACTTTGAGTGGGAAATCTGTCATTTGTTACCTGGCATCAGGCTCTCGGTGACCTCTTTGGTCCAGGGCGTACCCCTGGCCAGTGCCTGGCGCAGTGCAACGAAATCAATCTCACGCCCGGTTTCCCGTGTGCCTTCATTAAATGCACGGAATCCTGCACGCGCCTCGGTCATCATGTTCAACGCCAGCCAGGCGCGTGAATCTTCATGATTGCGGTTCCAGGCTTCCAGCTTGGGTTTGCGCAATTCTTCCAGGCTCTTGGTCATGCAGTCGGGGAAGGTCAGCAACAACTTGGCGCACATCGCCTCGACGGCTTCATCCAGCAGGCTGAGATCTACCTCGCCGCTTTTGAACTCTGCTTTGCCGGCGCCAAAATCCGCCCCGGTCTTGAACTCACCGTGCACGATGCGCCCGTATTGATCGAGGAATTGATCGGTAATGACCATGGGATTGGCGACGAACTCGCCATCCACCTTCAGCGCCGGCACCAGGCCGGAAGCAATGCCCAGCCGGTATGCTTTATGGGCAGAGAAGGGCTCACACAGCGTACCGGAAACCATCGCCTGTTCGGCACCGATCATCAAGGGCAGAAAATCTGTTGCGCCACCAATGGCGGCGGAACCGTGCTTGGGGCCGGCCTGGCCAAAATTCGCCAGGTCCTGGGTGATGGTGAAGTCACAGGCCATTCCAATTTCCTGGCCACCACCGATTCTCATTCCGTTGACCCGGCAGATGACGGGTTTGTCGCAGCTGAGAATGCTGGAAACCATGTCGTTGAACAGGCGCATGTATTGCCGGTATTCCTGCGGGTTGCCCGCGTAATACTCAGCGTATTCCTTGGTGTTTCCGCCGGTGCAAAATGCCCGGACGCCGGTTCCGGTGAACACAACGCAGACAACATCACGTGCATTTGAAGCTGCGCGGAAAGCCAGGATGACACTCTTCACCATTTCCGTGGTGTAGGAATTAAACTGGCCTGGGTTGTTCAGCGTAATCCAGGCATTGAACAAGCCAGGAACTTCTTTACCGTCGGGTGTCTTTGCCGGTTTCTTTTCAAACAACACACCGGCATCCATCGGAGCATCCACCAGGTTGTGGTCTATCAGCGTTTCGGGTGCCGTTTGTGCAGATATCTCAGGGGAAATGGTCATGTTTTTGCGTTTCCTGCCTTGTATTCAAAGAATAGAGAATGTTAATTGATATGTACTATACTGCTCTTTATGATAAAAAACTAGTGATTTATGTCATATAAGTGGTATTATAATGCATATTCTACGGAGAGATACGGTAATGAAGCGTCAGAATTTATCCATCGCACTAACCGGCAGTGGCGGATCAGGTGTCATGACCACCGGTAACATGTTGTTGGAAGCCGCGGCACAGGCCGGCTGGTATGGATTCATGGGTCGTTCCGCCGGCCCCCAGATAAGAGGCGGGGAAGCCGTTGCTCTGCTCCGCGTATCGAGCGAACCCATAGAGTCGCCCGACGACAGTTTTGACCTGGTGCTGGCGATAGACCCGGGCAGCATGTGCAGGTTTGTCGCAGAAATACCGTTGCGCACCGACAGTCTGATCATCAGCGATGCGGAAGGCGGGCGTAGAAGCAGCAGTCTTCCGGAGACACCGGCTAAAGTGGTGGATCTGCCGATGAAGAAACTGGCAAAAACCGTGAAAGGCGGTCGCCCCAATATGATTGCCCTGGGGGCTGTCGCGAAAGTTATCGGGCTGCGCGAGGCTTCCATCTATTCAATTCTCGAGAAAATACTAAAATCCAAAGGCCCGGAAGCTCTCGAAGCCAGTTGGGCCTGTGTGCGGGCGGGGTTTGCCGCCGGGGCAGACCTGCCAAAGTTTGCCGGCCCGCCGATAAATAATGAATCATCCCAGGAACGCTGGAGCTTTACCGGCAACGAGGCTGCCGGATTAGGAGCAGTACGTGGCGGTGTTCGCTTTGTTGCAGCCTATCCCATTACACCAGCAACGGAAGTGCTGGAGTGGTTAGCCAGTTCTTTGCCAAAGATTGGCGGTGTACTGGTCCAGGCCGAGGATGAACTGGCTTCGATCAACCAGATTATTGGCGCGTCATTTGGTGGCACGCCTTCATTGACGGCGACATCAGGCCCCGGCCTTGCCCTGATGACCGAATCAATTGGCCTGGCCGTATGTTCGGAAGTGCCGGTGGTGGTACTGGATGTGATGCGTTGCGGCCCATCGACCGGGATCGCGACCAAGAGCGAACAGTCGGATCTCAGTATTGCCTTGAACGGTTTGCATGGTGATGCCCCTCACCTGGTGCTGTCTCCGACTTCGGTGACGGATTGTGTATTTACCACCCAGTGGGCGGTATACCTGGCCGAATCGTTGCAGACCGCCGCAATCGTGTTGTCAGACCAGTCCCTTGGCCAGACACGGGCCATTGTGAACCGTCCGGCTGATATTGCCTTTCTGGCGAAGCGCCGGGTGCCGGAACAGTTTGAAGAGGAATACTACCGTTACGCAGTTGGAGATTCCGGCGTATCGCCCATGTCGATTCCGGGCCAGGCGGGCGGCCAGTACACGGCCGACGGACTGGAGCATACCGAGGCAGGAGCACCATCAAGCCTGCCGGAAGACCATTTTGCACAGCTTGAAAAACGTGAGCGCAAGATCAATGGTTTCGACTACGGTGAGCACTGGGCTGACCTTGAGGGTAGCGGAGAGACAGCAGTCATCACGTGGGGCTCCACCACCGGTCCGGTCAGGGAAGCGTTGTCACGTTTGCGGGAACACGGTGAAGATGTCCGCCTGATTGCCATGCGCCTGTTGGCTCCCGAAAGACCTGTTGAAATGGCTGCGGCACTCAAAAGTGTTAAACGGCTCCTGGTCGTGGAACAAAGTCATTCCAGACAGTTTCATCGTTATCTTCGGGCCGCATATGATTTGCAGGCTGAGGTCAGGGTGTTCAATCGCCCAGGACCGTTGCCGTTCCGTCCAAATGAAATTATTGCACAGTTAAACACCTGGGACGGGGGCGCAAAAACATGACAAATGAAACAGCATGTATGCAGTTTCAGCCGAAACAGTACAAGTCGGGAGTCAAACCTGTCTGGTGCCCGGGTTGTGGTGACTTTGGCGTCCTTGGTTCAATCACCAAGGCGCTTTCCGGTCTGCAGATTCAGCCTGAGAACGCAGCGGTTATTTCCGGTATTGGTTGTTCTTCGAGAATGCCGACATACCTGAGCACCTATGGATTCCACGGGGTACACGGCCGTGCACTGGCGCTGGCTACGGGCCTCAAGGTGGCCCGCCCCGACCTGACCGTCATCGCAACCGGCGGCGATGGCGACGGGTTTTCCATTGGTGGCAACCATTTTCTGCATACCTGCAGACGCAACCCCGACATGACTTATATCGTCATGGATAACCAGGTGTATGGCATGACCAAGGGCCAGGCATCGCCGACCACCGGGCCAAACTGGGAAAAAGGCAAGCTCACACCCGGCGGTACTGGTATCAACCCGTTCCAGCCATTGGTTATCGCACTGGCGTCAGGCGCCAACTTTATTGCCCGCACTTCCAGTTCAGATTCAAACGGCACCGCCAGGGTCATTATGAAAGCGATCAGGCACCCGGGTTTTTCCATGGTGCAGATACTCAGCCCCTGTGTGACCTTCCGGCCGGAACAGCGTGACTGGAAGAACATATTGATACCTGCACCCATGGAGGCGACATCGGATCCTGCCCAGGCGGCACGGCGGCTGTTGACTGATGAAGGTCTGTACACCGGGATACTTTATGTGGGTGACCGGCCTGCTTACCAGCCAAAACTTGAATCCAGTATTGACAATATTGCTGAGCTTGATGAGGAGTTCCGGCTATGAGTGGCAGTATCAAAGGACCAATACGCACTATCGCCAGCGCCGAAGAGTTGCTGGCCTATTCACTTGCGCTGGAGACAGAAGCGGTTGAGCGTTTTAACGATCTTGCAGACCAGATGGAAATGCACCACAACTACGAGGTCGCCGATTTGTTCCGCAAGCTGGCAAAAATCGAAGGCTTGCATATAGAAAACGTCAACAAGGCCTCAGCGGGCAAACAACTGCCAAGTCTGCTGGCCTGGGAATTCGAATGGGATGGCGGTGAGTCCCCGGAAGGCGGTGCGATGGAAGACGCGCATTATCTGATGCAGCCCTGGCATGCCATTGAGTTGGCAATGCAGGGTGAGAAGCGTGCGGTTGCATTTTTCCGCCATGTAGCCGATACAGCCACTGATGACCAAGTACTGAAGATGGCGCTTGAACTGGTCGAAGAGGAGGAAGAACACGTGGCATTGCTGAAAGAGTGGCAGGAACGCTTCCCGAGACCCGGTAAAGGCTGGGATGAAGACCTCGATCCACCCACTATGTTGGAGTAAGAACAATGAGTTACATGGTTAAACGTTGGGAGATGAGATCAGGTGATGAGCCGCTGGTGGAAACTGAAGTTGAGGCGGCATCCCTGGGCGAGGGCTATGTGTTGGTCGAGGTGGCTGGTTGTGGCGTTTGCCACACGGACCTGGGCTTCTACTATGACGGCGTGCGTACCCGGCATGCGCTTCCACTGACACTGGGCCACGAGATCAGCGGCCGGGTGGTTGCCGCAGGCCCCGGCAGCGAAGCGTGGCAGGACGCAGCGGTGATTATTCCAGCGGTCATGCCCTGCGGTGAGTGCGATGTGTGCAAACGGGGCATGGGAAATATCTGCAGTAGGCAGTTGATGCCCGGCAATGACATGCATGGCGGATTCGCCAGCCATATAGTGGTGCCGTCGCACGGGCTTTGTGGCGTTGATGAGCAGCGACTGGCTGCGGTGGGTCTCGAACTCGCCGATGTCTCAGTGCTGGCCGATGCAGTGACGACGCCCTATCAGTCGGCCGTACAGCTTGATATTCAGCCTGGTGATCTGGCCATCGTTGTCGGTGTTGGCGGAGTCGGTGGTTATGCCGTTCAGATTGCCAGCGCCATGGGTGCGAAAGTAGTGGCTATCGATGTGGTGCAGGACAAACTTGAAAGCCTGACAGCCTACGGTGCTGACCTGATCCTGAATTCACGCGATATCAGCGGCCGCGATTTGAAAAAAGCAGTGAAGGCGTTTGCGAAAGAAAGCGGCATGCGCCAGACCGAGTGGAAGATTTTTGAATGTTCGGGTACCGGGGCAGGGCAAAGTGCTGCGTTTGGCCTGCTGACTTTCGGGGCCAGGCTGGCGGTAGTCGGATTCACCATGGATAAAGTGGAAGTGCGATTGTCCAACCTGATGGCGTTCCACGCACAGGCGGTCGGAAACTGGGGTTGTTTACCCGAGTATTATCCACCGGCGCTGGATATGGTGCTGGACGGAAAAATTGCGATGAAGCCGTTCATCCGCCAGTTCCCCCTGGCGCAGATCAATGAAGTATTCACGGCTTCGCATGCTCATGAAATTGCACAGCGGCCGGTTATGGTGCCGTAAGCAGACCCAGAGATTATGGCGGTAGAAGTAAAAGAAACCCCCGATGAGTTGCTCGAGCAGCTTGGCCAGAAGGTCAGAGCGCTGCGGGCAGGGCGGGGGATGACGCGTAAAATGCTGGCGGCTGATTCGAATGTCTCGGAGCGCTACCTGGCTCAGTTGGAACAGGGTCAGGGGAATATCTCGGTTGGTTTGTTGCAGCGTGTAGCAAAAGCATTACGCACAGACCTTGGCGAGATGCTGCGGGGAGGAAACGATGTCTCCGCAGAGCAGGTGTTGATCAATGAACTGGTTCAGCGTCTGGACCGCGATGAGCAGCATCGGGCGCTGCAATTGTTTTACCAGACTTTCTCCGCCACGCACGATTGCAGGCGAATCGCATTGGTCGGCATGCGAGGTGCGGGTAAGACCAGTCTCGGCAGTCGCCTGGCAGAGCACCTGGATATACCTTTTGTTCAGCTGGTCACCGAAATCGAGAAGCTGGGTGGAATGCCGGTCGCAGAAATTTTGTCCCTGTCGGGGCAGGATGGTTACCGGCGCCTGGAAGAGCAAGCCCTGTTCGATGTGCTGGCGCGTTTGGACAAATGCGTTATCGAAACCGGAGGCAGCATCGTGTCTGAAACCAACTTGCTCAATACCTTGCTGACCACTTGCCACGTGATCTGGGTCAAGGCTTCGCCCGAGGAACATATGCAACGGGTCATCGACCAGGGTGACATGCGGCCGATGCAGAGTAATGATGATGCCATGGCCGATTTGCGCCGTATTCTCGAAGCCCGCGAACCCTTCTACGCCCAATCGCACGCCATTATCGACACTGCAGGCAGCGAACTGGAGGAAAGTTTTCAGCAACTGACCGCCCTGCTGTCGAAAAAATGCCTTGATCTGGAATCAGCTTGAGGATGTTGTAACTGCAATCACATCCGGATATTTGCTTGATATTGAACCCGGCAGAGCCAGCTATCCTCATCAGCAAGTGTATATCGTCGCGCTGGAAGGTTACGCATGCTTCTATTTTAGCGAAATCACGCAGAAACGGGTAGGCATTTTCCTACAACAATCAACTCCATTCACTACTACCTCAGCGAGCGAAAAAGGCGCAGCCTTCAATGACTGTGAACCAGGTAACACCTGGTCTTCACAGCGATGGAAATATCACACATTTACACATATACTGTGTTATATGAAAAACATTACATTAGCTATAGATGAGAGAGTCCTTGCTGTTGTCAGACGATATTCAGCCGAACACAACCGTTCAGTTAACAGCCTGGTCCGGGAATTTTTAACCGATATTGCTGAGCGTGAGGACAGAGCAAAACAAGCGCGTAAGAATATTCGGATACTCAGTGAGCAAAGTACTGCTAAACGAGGGTCAAGAACCTGGAAAAGAGACGATTTATATGAGCGTTGAAGTTTTTCTCGATACCAATATTCTGGTTTATGCGGTTACCGGTGATGACAAAGAGCAAACAAAACGCCAAAGGGCGCTGGAAATTATTGAAGCAGAAGATTTTGCAATCTCAGCCCAGGTTCTCCAGGAATTCTACGTCACCGTTACACGTAAACTGGCTGAACCGCTCACCCCGGAACAGGCTCTGACCTGGATTGAGGAACTGGAAGTATTTCCCTGTGTGGCCATCGAGGCCAGCCTGGTTAAAATTGCGATAGAAATCTCGGTGCGCTACCAAACATCTTATTGGGATGGGGCAATTATCGCTGCTGCTGAAAGTATTAGTGCTCCCCGGTTGTACAGTGAGGATTTGAATCATGGGCAGTGGTATGGGAGGGTTGAGGCAATTAACCCCTTTCTTTGAGAATAAAAATTTGGGGTCAGAGTAAAAATTAATTTATTAACTCTGACCCCAAATTTTTGCGCTTTGTTAAGGCAGTCCATTTCTCCTCTGGCAATTTTCAAAAGTGCAGCAATGTAACCATCCAGCCTCCACTTGTTGACGAATTCGCTCCAGGGAACCTGGCAACCGGTTTTTTCGGTAATTTTATGCCCTTCCCGGATTACAGAACTGCGCCAGTCTGTAACCGTTCCAAAGATATCAAAACAAAGCGCATTAACCTTTCTGTTCAATGATCCACTCTCATATGAAAAATCACCCAACGACTCCCGCCGTTAGGATACAGATCATCAGGATACAACAAGAATCGAATATTTGAGATCAGAACAAGAAACTCCCAACGTCTGGGCGGTTTTTACCCACTATCCGGTCGATAATACGACCGCAACTTTTTGTTCCTGAAGACGAGACCGGAAAGGGCGGTGAACAAGGCCACCGCGCCAAGAATGATGGCCAGTCGCATCCAGGGCTGATCCCAGGCGATCCTTATGGCCGCAAATGAATAGAGTGAGCGCAGCCACTCCAGCGAACCGAGCACCAGCAACAGCTGAAACATTCGCGGAACCCATGATTTTCCTAAAAACAGCAGGAACAGAACAGCAACACAAAGTCCGCTCAGGACGACTTGCCCTGAGCGGTAAAAGTGAGCCCCCAGCAATAGGAAGCTGATGATAACGGGTATCAGCTTGACTGCGTTCATTGCTACTGAGCCATTCGGCAACTCATCAACATAAAATTGAGCTTTATGAGGGGCAGCATACCTATAAGCAGATCCGCGTGGACGGCTTGCCTTTACTGCAACTTCCGGAGCAGCAATCGCTGCCGCTGATACACGACTCTCCTGTTCCAGCCAAATCACAGGACTGGCACGTAGCTCCATCGTCAGGGGTCAGGATATCGCAGTCGTCATCAATGCCGTTTCCACAGATTTCCGTTGCTCCGGGATTTACCGCCCATTCGGTATCGTCACAATCGGTCGTGGCTGAGCCTGCTGCACAGGACAGGCTGCCAGGATTGCCGTAACCGTCCGAATCATTATCTGTACATGTATCGCCTGATTTGCTCATGACCACATTATCAATGTAGACCGTGGACCCTGGTGCCGCCTTGAAGGAAAGCCGGGTGTGAAAAACGGGCTTGGCCGTGCCCACCGGTGCGGTGGCGGTCATAGTGTAAGTTTGCCATTTTTCAGCCTCCAGGCTATGGGTATCAGTGGCCGATTCAAGCGGCTCGGTCCACATTTTCTGGTCCCTGAAATCCATGGTCATTTCAACCTGCTCGCCATCAAAGGCGCCTCGCATTGAAACCGTGACGGTGAAGGCTTCGCCGGCCGTCGCAGGATTAGGCTGATGAGAAGCTGCACCGTTGGATAGCTGCAGAAAGTATTCGCCGTCGGCAGCGAAATCAGGGTCATGGATGATGTTCACACCGGCATCGGTGAAGTACCGCCAGCCATACCCCCCGAACGGGGCACTCTCTTCAAAGCTTCCATTGGCGACATTGCCGTCAGTGTCATAACCATTCATGACATCAGCTGCAGCAGGCGTCCAATCGTCTGGTTCAGAATCCAGCACAGAAGCAAGGTGATCAGCCAACAGGTGGGCCATGCCGCTGTGATCGTATTCACAGCCATGCCACTGTTCGAAAAGCCAGGGGAATATTGCAAATGACATGTTGATGTCGCCATCATCAATCCGCTCGGCGATCACTTCGTGAATGTAGTTTGCAGGTTCCTTGTAGTCCCAGCCCCAGGCGTTGTACAACATGATATGCGCGTCCAGGTAGGATGCCCTCATGTCATCCAGCAATGCGTGGTAGTCCTTCTTGATTTTCCTCTTTGGCCTGCCCACATCATTGGCTCCGATGTTTATCACAACGGCATCGGGTTGGAAATTACCGAAATTCCATAGCGAGCCAGGGGTATACCAGTCGATACGGTCATACGATGCATGCAGGCTGTTGATGCTTGCCCCGCTGCGGGAAATGTTGCTGTATTCGGCATCAAGCATCCGGGAAACGATCCCTGCATAACCATAGTAGCTGCCGCGAAGGCCCTGGCCGGATTGATTCTGTTCATGTTCCAGTGAGTAACCAGCCAGGTTGGAATCGCCGTAAAATACGAGCTTGTGGGTCGGCCCAGGGGGTAACTCGGTCAGATCTTTCCAATCATCGAGTTCAAATCCATGGAAGGTCCACCGGCCAGCGTCCGTTTCTTTGACGATTTCGATCCTATGAACTTTATCTGCCAGTCCCGCGGCTAACACGTAGCTGGCGTTACTGGATGAAATTGGAATTTTTTCCGAGAGTGCGGCGTCATTATCAATAATGATGCGCAGATAGTCCGTGCTGGTGGCTGAGAAAGTCGCGGAAAGACTGCTGCCTTGAAAATTGGCAATGATCGACGTGCCTTTCGCGTAGGCCCAGGGTTGGTCAGAGTTTGAAAAATCCCAACGCCCTGTGTAAAGGAGCTTTTCATTGTATGGCGCAATAAATTGTGCCGCATCGACCGATGCGGTTAGAAAAAACATAAACAGAATGATCAGTTTTAGTTTCATGAGCCCCTCTACCTACAATATAGGCCAAATCGGTACAAAAGAGAATGTTTCATGGTAAAGCCATTCACCACGCTTTATTTCCAGTCGTACCCCATGCCGATGACAATCTGACCTGTAGTTCGATAAGATAATGGAGCTTCGGTCTTTTTTGGCTGAGCTGGAATTTATTCAAAAAAATGGGAGAGAATTATGAGCATGATGTCGGAGTTTAAAAGTTTCGCAATGCGCGGAAATGTTGTGGATATGGCCGTTGGTATCGTAATTGGCGGTGCATTCGGAAAGATCGTTTCTTCATTTGTTAATGACGTTTTGATGCCGCCAATTGGCATGTTGATGGGTGGTGTAGATTTCGGCGATCTGGCCGTTGTGCTGAAAGCCGCGACGGAGGAAGCTGGAGCAGTCACCCTCAATTACGGCGCGTTTGTTCAGACCGTTTTGGATTTCGTGATCATCGCATTCGCTATCTTCATGGTCGTCAAAGCAATGAACAACATGAAGAAAAAGGAAGAGGAGGCACCTGCGGCGCCACCGAAGCCCTCTGCTGAAGTCGCGTTGTTGACGGAAATACGCGATTCGCTGAAAAACAATTAATTGTTTGTTCTGATCGCAAATGCGATCAGTTTCTACTCTGCACTCGCCCTGACTGATATCGGCTCCTTTCCCGAGCCTGATATCACAGGGCTCTGGGACTCTTCTGCACAATTTTCGTATATTCGTATATCATAATGTTTTGTGCCGTGTTCGGAAATGCTCACAGGCAGCGATCTGCGATAGACTGGACAATTGAACGGTTTTCGCCCACGGCCAGGTCCATCCGGGATTACACCTATGTCCAATCCAATCCATGATCCTCTGTCGAAAAAGCTGGATGAAGAGAGCCGCATAGAGGTCAAGAATACGACCTGCTATATGTGCGCCTGCCGTTGCGGTATTCGGGTCACTTTGCGTGACGGCGAGATCCGCTATATCGAGGGCAACCCGGACCACCCGATCAACAAGGGCGTGATCTGCGCCAAGGGATCCAGCGGGATCCTGAAACAGTATTCACCGGCGCGCCTGACCAGGCCCTTGCTGCGCAAAGCTGGCAGTGATCGTGGTGACAACGAGTTCGAGGAGATTACCTGGGACAAGGCGTTTGAAATCATGGAAGAACGCCTGGGCAACTTGCGCTCAACTGATCCGAAGAAGTTCGCACTGTTCACCGGGCGCGACCAGATGCAGGCGCTGACCGGCATGTTCGCCAAGCAGTTTGGTACACCGAACTACGCGGCGCATGGAGGCTTCTGTTCCGTGAACATGGCGGCCGGCATGATTTATACCATCGGCGGTTCCTTTTGGGAGTTCGGAGGGCCGGACCTGGAGCGCGCCAAACTGTTCGTGATGATCGGCACGGCGGAAGACCACCACTCCAACCCGCTAAAGATGGAACTTTCCAAATTCAAACGCCAGGGTGGTAAGTTTATTTCCATCAACCCGGTGCGTACCGGTTACTCCGCCATCGCCGACGAGTGGATCCCTATCAAGCCTGGCACCGACGGCGCGCTGCTCCTGGCGCTGACCAATGAAATCATCAGGCACGGTCTGTACGACCGTGATTTCCTGGTGCAGTACTCGAATGCCGCCGAACTGGTGAATCTGGATGAGAACTCGTCCGAGTACGGCATGTTCGTGCGCTCCGAAGTTCCGGTTGAGGAGGGCTGTTTCGACCCGCAGAATAAATTATGGTGGGACCGTGAGTTGGACAGGTCGGTCGCCACCCACACGCCCGGCGCTGATCCGTATTTCCTGGGCAAATTTAAACTCGACGATGACACGCCGGTGAAACCCTCATTTCAGTTGCTGGTTGATCGCGTCAAAGAATATACCGCTGAATGGGCTTCCAGTATTACCGGAATCCCAACAGAAACGATCAAGCGTCTGGCCCACGAAATGGGTATCACGGCACGCGATGAGAAGATCGAGCTGCCCATTCCCTGGACCGATACCTGGGGCAATGAGCACGAGACGGTGACCGGTAACCCGGTGGCCTTTCACGCCATGCGTGGCCTGGCGGCGCATTCCAATGGCTTCCAGACTATCCGCGCCATGTCTATTTTGATGAGTATCCTCGGCACCATTGACCGTCCCGGCGGTTTCCGCCACAAGGCGCCGTTCCCGCGGCCGATCCCGCCCTGCGCCAAACCACCGAATGATCCACGTGCTGTAAAACCAAATACCCCGCTGGATGGCATGCCGCTGGGCTGGCCTGAAGACCCGGACGACCTGTTCGTCAACGATGACGGCAGCCCGGTGCGCATCGACAAGGCCTTTTCCTGGGAGTACCCACTGTCGGTGCATGGCTTGATGCACAACGTCATCACCAATGCCTGGCGCGGCGATCCTTACAAGATCGACACCTTGCTGATTTTTATGGCCAACATGGCGTGGAACTCGAGCATGAACACCTCTGAGGTGCGCAGGATGCTCAACGACAAGGACGAAGACGGCGAGTACAAGATTCCTTTCCTGATCGTTGCAGACGCCTTCCAGTCAGAAACCGTTGCCTTTGCCGACCTGGTGTTGCCGGACACCAGCTACCTGGAACGCCACGACTGCATGTCCATACTGGATCGCCCGATTTCCGAATTCGATGGTCCGGTGGATTCCGTGCGCATCCCGGTATTACCGCCGACAGGCGATAGCAAACCGTTCCAGGAAGTCATCATTGAACTGGGTTCACGCCTCAAGTTGCCGGCCTTTACAAACGCGGATGGCAGCCGCAAATTTCGCGACTACCCGGATTTTGTGATCAACTACGAAGCAGCTCCCGGCATCGGCTTCCTGGCCGGCTGGCGTGGCAAGGGTGGCGAGAAATTCATGAAGGGCGAGCCCAACCCCAGGCAGTGGGAGATGTACGAAAAGAACAACTGTGTATTTCACTACGAGTTGCCCAAGTCCTACCAGTACATGCGTAACTGGAACCTGGGTTACCTGGAGTGGTCCAAGCGCCACGCGCTGACACGTTATGTAGAACCCATCAACATCCACATCTATTCCGAGGTGTTGCAGAAGTTCCGGCTGGCTGCACAAGGCAAGTCGGACACCAAGCAACCGCCGGATCACCTGCGCAAGCGGGTGGAAACACATTTCGATCCTCTGCCTTTCTACTCGCAGCCGTTGGAAGCGGAAGTATCCGACCTGCACAAATATCCGCTCAATGCCATTACCCAGCGCCCCATGGCAATGTACCATTCGTGGGATTCGCAGAACCCCTGGCTACGGCAGATTCATACGTACAACTTCCTGAATGTAAACGCTAAAACAGCGCGCGAAGCAGGTATTGAGGATGGCGGCTGGATGTGGGTCGAGTCCATGCACGGCAAGGTGCGTTGCCTGTGCCGCCATTCCGAGGCCGTGGAGCCCGGCACGGTGTGGACCTGGAACGCCATCGGTAAGGCATCTGGTGCCTGGGGGCTGGACGGCGACGCCAACGAAGCAATACAAGGCTTCCTGCTCAACCACCTGATCAACGAGGAACTGCCGCCGGCTGCGGATGGCGATCACCTGTCCAATTCGGATCCCGTTACCGGCCAGGCCGGTTGGTACGATGTGCATGTACGCATCTATCCAGCCGATGCTGATGAAGAACAGGTCAGTTCCCCGCAGTTTGACGAGTTGCACCCGGTACCCGGCCAGGCAGTGAAAAACAACCCTGGACGCTGGTTAAACTACTTTGCCGGCAAAGGGAAAAAGTCATGACCCAGTTAGCACTCGTAATCGATCTGAATGTCTGTGTAGGCTGCCATGCCTGTGTCACCAGTTGCAAGGAATGGAACACCTCCGGCACCGCCGGCCCGATGGCCGACATGAACCCGTTCAGCAAAGACCCGACCGGCACCTTCTTCAACCGTGTGCAGACTTTCGAAGTGGGTACTTACCCCAATACCGAAACCGTGCATTTCCCGAAGAGCTGCCTGCACTGCGAAGATCCACCCTGCGTACCCGTGTGCCCGACCGGCGCCAGCTACAAGCGTGAATCGGACGGCATTGTGCTGGTGGACAGCGAAAAGTGCATTGGCTGTAACTACTGCTCCTGGGCCTGTCCTTACGGCGCGCGCGAGCTCGATGATGAGCAGAAAATAATGAAGAAGTGCACGCTGTGCGTGGACCGAATCTATGACAAATCGATACCAGAAACGGAGCGCAAACCGGCATGCGTAAACGCTTGTCCGACCAACGCGCGCCTGTTCGGCGACGTCAGCGACCCGGATTCGGAAGTTTCACTGGCGATACGTGAGAACGGCGGCTATAAACTGATGCCCGAGTGGGGCACGCAGCCGGCGAATCATTACCTGCCGCGTCGCAAGACACGCATCACCATCCACGAGGATGAACTGATTCGCGCCGATAATCCGCTCAAGAAGGAACGTCAGTTACCCATGCCGGACGCCAGTGATCCGACCCTCGATGAAACCACGAGCTGGTAAGCAAATGCATCCTGCGTTCTCTGTCATTTTTCTCACTACCCTGATCGGCGCCGGTCAGGGCTTGTACCTGGCGCTTTACACCGTACAGGTGTATTCGGTCTTCAAGGTGTTGCCGGTTCAGGATTCGGTCCATTACTACGCACTGGGCAGTCTCATTGTGCTGCTGTTCCTGGTGGCTGGTTTGATCAGTTCCTTCTTCCACCTCGGCCGTCCGGAACGCGCCTGGCGCTCGGCAGCCCGCTGGCGCACCTCCTGGCTTTCGCGTGAAATCATTATCCTGCCGGCTTTTATTGGTGCGGTCGCTGTTTGGGGCCTGATTCAATTCATTGGCTGGAACCCACTGCTGTTCACCTTCGGTAACGGGCTCGAAATCGACCTGTCAATGCTGGTCGGCGCCGTTGCGTGGCTGTTGAGTTTTGCCTTGTACCTGTTCACCGGCATGATCTATGCCTGCATCAAGCAATTGCAGGAATGGGCCACGCCGCTGACCGTGATCAATTACACCCTGCTCGGTCTAGCCTCCGGCTTCATGCTGGCCACCGCTTTTGCCGCCTGGCAGAGTTCCGGGCTGGTCAATTTCTACGGTGGCTGGGCGATATTCACAACCCTCGTTGCCTTTATTACACGAACGGCCAGCCTGGTTCGCAATTCACGCATCAAATACAAATCCACGCTGGAATCGGCCATCGGCATTCGCCACGCCCGCATCGAGCAGAAAGCACAGGGCTCCATGGCAGGTTCATTCAACACCCGCGAATATTTCCACGGCGCTTCGCAAGGTAAATTCAAATTTGTTAAATGGGTTTTCCTGGTACTGGTATTCCTGGCGCCGCTACTGCTAGTTTCTGTTGGCCTCGGTACACAATCCACCAGTCTGCTGTTTGTGGCATTCCTGGTTCAATACGCCGGACTGCTGGCCGAGCGCTGGTTCTTCTTCGCCCAGGCGAACCACCCGCAGAACCTGTACTACCAGACAGTCTGATAGCTGCCACATCTCAATAAGCGGACCTGCCTCAGGAAATCGCATTTAATTCTTTGTAAATTCCGCCTGAATATGATACAAAAACATTTCTATTTATAGAAAAACTGTATCATTTAGCCGGAGAAGATTAAATGGCCGAGGCCACCCAGAAAATTGCACCTTCCACAGAACCCCTGAGCCTGAACGTCTTTACCCATACAGGGGAGGAAGCCAGGCCGATGACAGGCAACGAAGCCATCGCGCGCGGTGTCTGGGAAGCAGGTGTCCGTGTCGCGGCCGCCTATCCCGGCACACCGAGCACCGAGATCCTGGAAAACCTGGCGAAGTATCCTGCAGAAGATTTGCACGCACAGTGGTCGACCAATGAAAAGGTCGCGCTGGATGTAGCCTATGGAGCGTCGTATGGCGGTGTCCGGGCTTTCTGCGCGATGAAGCACGTGGGCCTGAACGTTGCCGCGGATGCTTTGCTTACCGAAGCTTATATTGGTGTTAACGGCGGAATGGTATTAGCTGTTTGCGATGATCCGGGAATTCACAGTTCACAGAACGAGCAGGATACACGCATGTTTGGCAAGCTTGCCAACGTGCCGGTGCTGGAGCCGTCCGATGCCCAGGAAGCACTCGAATATACGCGCTGGGCGTATGAGCTCAGTGAAAAATTCGATACGCCGGTCATTGTTCGCAGCACCACCCGGATTGCGCATACTCGCAGCCCCGTCGTGGTCGGAGAACGCGAGGAATTCGAAGACCGGGGATTTGTAGAACGGCCGGAAAACATCGCACTGCCAACCACTGCGCGCCTTCGCCATCCAATCGTAATCGAGCGTGAGCGTTTGATGGAGGAGTATTTCAGTAAATCCGACAAGACCCAGTGGATAAAGGGCAGCACCAGCGTTGGCATTATTACTGCCGGGATGTCGTACAGCTATGTAAGAGAAGTTCTGCCGGGCGTCAGCATTCTGAAGCTGCCGGCGACCTTCCCGTTACCCAGGGAAATCGTACGCGAATTCTGTGAGTCCGTGGATCGTGTGATCATCGTGGAGGAGTTGGAGCCGGTGCTGGAAACCGAAATCAGCGCCATGGGCTTCAAGGTCGAAGGTAAAGTATTCTTTCCGCGGGCGGGGGAGTTGTCACCCGAGTTGGTTCACGAAGGATTTGCGCAGGCGGGCCTGCTCAAATCGCGCAAAAAGGTAAGCCTGGTAGAGATCAATGAATTGGTACGCCCGCCGGTGCTGTGTTCGGGCTGCCCGCACACAGGCGGCTACATGGCTCTGCGTGCACTCAATGCCCGGGTGGCGGGTGATATTGGATGTTACACACTTGCAGCGATGCAGCCCTTACAGGCCATGGATACCTGTGTCTCGATGGGCTCGAGTATCGGCACAGCCGTGGGTCTCGCCATGGCCGGAAACGAGACCAGGCCCATTGTGGCCACCATTGGCGATTCAACCTTTCTGCACGGCGGCATCACCGGCCTGATCGATGCCGTTTACAACAAAGCGAACATCACGGTCCTGCTGCTCAACAACAGCACTACCGCGATGACGGGAGGCCAGGATCATCCCGGTACCGGAAAAACCCTGCGTGGTGATGAAACCCACCAGGTGAATTATGCCGAGGTGTGCAAGGCAGTTGGTGTGAAGTCACTCAAGGAAGTTGATTCTTATGACCTCGGCTTGTTGTACCAGGCCATTAGGGAAGCCACCGAGTACAAGGGTGTCTCGGTTGTTATCGCCAATCGGCCTTGTGTGCTGGACCCGGTCAAGATCAAGGGCCCGGCGTTCCAGATTCGCGCCGAAGGGTGCACCGCCTGTCAGTCCTGCATGAACCTGGGTTGTCCGGCGCTTTCCTGGAGTGATGAAATGCTGGACGGTCATTACAAGATCAAGATCGATGAATCATCGTGTATCGGTTGTACGCTGTGTGTTCAGATCTGCCCCAGCGATTGCATCCGGCCGGCCATGGAACTTGCTTCAGCATGAGCAGCACATCAGAAGTAGTCCCGGACGTGACCCTGGAACAATCGGTCGCAGTAGCGGAACCCACCAACGTCCTGATCGTGGGTGTTGGCGGCCAGGGCGTGATCATGGTGTCCAAGATACTCGCGAGGCTGAGCCAACTGCAGGGGCTGCAGGTCAAACAGAGCGAAGTGCACGGCATGGCCAAGCGAGGTGGCTCCGTGTTCAGCCACATCCGTTTTGGTGAAGAAGTGTGGTCGCCGACCATTCCGATGGGCGAAGCTGATGTCGTGCTCGGCCTGGAGTGGGCAGAGGGATTGCGCTGGTTGCGCTACCTGAAACCAGGCATCGGAACCTTTATTTCAGATACCAAGAAAATCGTTCCGCCATTTTCCTGCCGCGACCGGAGTCACGACGCCCGGCACGGTTATGCGCACCACAACGTTGCAGAAATAGTCGCCCAGGTACCCAGCGCCTATGCGCCGGATGCAACCAGCATGGCAACGGAGCTGGGCAATGACAGGGTTGCCAACACGATCCTGCTCGGCGTGCTGTCCACCGTCATGGATTTCCCGGTTGAAACCTGGCGTGAAGTACTCGCGGAGTTTGTGCCGCCAAAGACACTGGACACCAACCTGGAGGCGTTCGAAGCGGGTCGTGCGTGGACAACACAGCCACATGAACCCGTATTGGATGACCCTGCGGTCCAGGCGCCATCCGGACCGCCACTGCGCCGTGAGGTCAAGCTGGAAATTACCGAGGCCTGGTGTAAAAGTTGTGATATCTGCGTAAAGATGTGTCCGGAGCGCTGTCTTGCTCTGGATGAACGTCAGATCGTTGAACTGGTGAACCCGGAAGCCTGTACCGGTTGCCGGGTTTGCGAGTGGTTGTGCCCGGATTTTGCGATCGCTGTTCACGTCTCAGCCGTTCCCACAGAATCCGTTAACGTAGAAACCGTTGGTGAGGTAAGAGCCTGATGTCACAAATGCCACAACGACAGAGCCTGCAAGGGAACCAGGCCTGTGCACTCGGTGCGATTGCCGCCGGTTGCCGATTGTTTGCCGGTTATCCCATTACCCCTTCGTCTGAAGTTGCCGAACGCATGGCAAAAGAGTTGCCGCGTGTCGAGGGCGTATTTATTCAGATGGAAGATGAGATCGCGTCGATGGCGGCGGTACTTGGCTCCTCGATGGGCGGCGTGAAATCAATGACGGCGACCAGTGGCCCCGGGTTCTCGCTCAAACAGGAGAATATCGGCTATGCGGCCCTGGCTGAAGTACCTTGCGTCATCATTAACGTAATGCGTGGCGGCCCCAGCACCGGGATGCCGACGCGCCCGGCCCAGGGTGATGTCATGCAGTCACGCTGGGGAACGCATGGTGATCATCCGATCATTGTGGTCACACCGTCTTCTGTTCAGGAAATCTACCAGCAGACGATCAGGGCTTTTAATTTATCCGAAACCTATCGCGTGCCCGTGATCGTGCTGTACGACGAAGCCATCGGGCATCTTGTCGACACGGTTGACTTGCCGGACCCGGACTCCATCGAAATCCATGACAGAAAGTGGGCCACCGGCCCGGCTGAAGGCTACCTGCCTTATGAGCCGGATGAAGACGGAATCCCGCCAATGCCACTGCCGGGTGACGGTTACCGCACACATACAACCGGCCTGACACACCTGGAAACCGGTTTTCCGACACAGGTTCCCTCCGAGGTAACCCGGGTAATCAGCCGTCTGCTTGACAAAATCGAACGGCACCGCGATGCGATTGAACAATACGAACTGACACACTGCAACGACGCAGAAATCCTTGTAGTGGCTTTTGGTATCACCGCCCGCGCCAGCGAGCGTGCGGTCAATATCGCACGGGAGAGTGGAATCAAGGTGGGCCTGATGCGGCCGGTAACCTTGTGGCCATTCCCCGAGAGAAAAATGAAGGAACTGGCGGGGCAGGTGAGTCACGTGCTGGTGCCGGAAATGAATGCCGGGCAACTGATACTGGAAATTGAGCGGCTGTGCCCGGATGCAGTGACCGTGAGCGGGATAAACCGCTTTGACGGCGAGCCCATCAATCCGGGCGAAGTTCTGGAAAAGATCAAGGAAATCAGCCAATGACTGAACTTGCATTGAACCTGAAACACGGGGGAAAAATCGGGGATAAAGCCGGGGCGCGATCAGACGATAAATTCGAAATACGCGATTATCTGCGGCTGGATTTATTTCCTCATTTCCTTTGCCCGGGTTGCGGTCATGGTATCGCGTTGCGGGCTTTGTTATGGGCTGTTCACGACCTGGATATTGAGAAGGACCAACTGGCGGTGGTTAGCGGTATCGGTTGCTCGGGCCGTTTGAGCGCCTATGTTGATGCAAATACTTTTCACACCACTCACGGGCGGCCAATCGCATTCGCCACCGGTCTCAAGCTGGCGCGGCCGGACCTTGAGGTCATCGTAATTACCGGAGATGGTGACTGCCTGGCTATCGGCGGCAATCACCTGATTCATGCCGCCCGCCGCAACCTGAATATCACCTGTGTGATGATGAATAACGAGGTTTACGGTATGACCGGCGGCCAGGTTTCACCCACGACCAGTATCGACCGGTTCACGACCACCACCCCGTTGGGCAACCAGGAGCCTGGTTTTGACGCCTGCGCGCTGGCCAGGGGCGCAGGGGCAACTTTCGTAGGGCGTGAGGTTACTTTGCAGACAACAGCCCTTAAAAACCTGCTGCAGGAAGGCATCAGCCATGACGGCTTTTCCTTTATCGAAGTGATTTCCGACTGCACGGAAATCTATGGCCGCAAGAACGAACTCGGTTCCTCGCCGGAAATGGTTTTGAGCCAGAAACGCAGCATTCTACCGAAGTTCGATGGCACCACGGTCGACAAGCCCTTCCGCGCAGGTAACTGGGAAACAGGTATTCTGGCACGCACAGAGCGGCCCGAGTACTACCAGGCTTATCGTGACCATTGCCACAAGGTGCTTGGAGACCGCCCCGGTAAATAATCTATGAGTAAGAAACAATGACCAAAGAACTAACGAATGGCTCCAGGGGATTCGAGATCCGCTTGAGTGGCACGGGCGGCCAGGGGCTGGGTCTGAGCGGAAAAATGCTGGCTGCAGCCTTGAGCAGCGACGGTTTACACGTTGCGCAATCACAAAGCTATGAACCTACTTCACGCGGTGGCATGAGCCGCTCCGACCTGGTTGTCACACCAGGAATCGCCGATTACCCCCTGGCGACCGCACTGGATTACTTGCTGATCCTGGATCAGCGCGCCACATCCATTTCGGATGACATGATCAAAGACAAGGCTGTCGTGCTGATCGATGAAGAACTGGTTCCTGATCCGCCATCCGGGGATTTCAAGGTTCTTGCATTACCGCTGACCAGGACGGCGATTTCACTGGGCAACCTGCGCGTCACCAACGTTGTCAGCCTGGGTGCGCTCATTGCCCTGACGGAAATTTGCAGCTTGTCGACCCTTGAAGCAGCTATCGAGCGAATAACGCCGGAGAAGTACGCGCAAATGAACCTCGATGCAGTGCGCGCCGGATTTAAATTAGCCCGCCCATAGCATCTGCTATTATTGTAAGAGTTCGCTTGCGGACGACTTTTCCAGAGCTTTTCGGCCGCAAGCGACCTCTTACAGTGACTCATCGACGTCAATTGAGGTACAACATGCCACACCTGCCACCGCTGCCCCGGGATGCAGTCCCGGAGTTCAAAGCGCTTTTCGACCATTATGAAAATACCCGGGGCTTTGTTCCCAACAGCATCCTGACCATGTCCCGGCGGCCGAGTATTGCCCGGGCATTCATGCAGCTGAACCAGTCGATCCTGTACGAGGGCACGGTTGATAAGGAACTCAAGATGCTGGTCAGCCTGATCGCCAGCCAGGCGGCCGGCTGCCTCTACTGCCAGGCTCACATGGCCAACCTTTCCAGTATTTACAAGGCTTCAGGCGAAAAAATTGCCGGGGTTTGGGAATTTGAAACCAGTGATCTCTTCAGCGAAGCGGAACGGGCAGCCTTACGCCTCGCCATGAAAGCTTCGATCATTCCCAACCAGGCGGAGCAGGAAGATTTCGATGAACTGGCTAAACATTTTGGTGAAGGCCAGATTGTCGAACTGGTCGCGTCGGTAGCCCTGTTCGGTTACCTCAATCGCTGGAATGATTCCATGGCGACCGAGTTGGAAGAGTATCCATCAAAAGTAGCGCGCAATACAATTGGCGCCAGTGGTTGGCAACCCGGTAAACACGGGTAATCTGCCTGCTGCATTTGCGCTGTTAATGCCCACAGCGCAAAATTCAGCTTAGAGTTTTGCCACTACCGATTTCAGCTCGGTGTACTGCAGCAAGGATTCATAACCGTTCTCCCGGCCCCAGCCCGACTGTTTGTAGCCTCCAAATGGGATAGCCATATCGGGTATACCGTGGCAGTTGATCCAAACCAGGCCGGCACGAATGGCGGCAGCCATACGATGCGCTTTGCTGATATCACGCGTCCATATGCTGGCTGCCAGGCCGAATTCACTGTCATTGGCTATCGTTGCGATGTCATCGTGACTGCCAAATGGCATGGCCACAAGCACGGGGCCAAAAATCTCGTCGCTGACCACGCTCATGTCGTGTGAAGTATCAGCCAACACGGTAGGTTCCATGAAATAACCCCCCTGGTCAGTCAACAGATCTCCACCCGCAACTACTCGGGCGCCTTCATCCCGTCCGGTCTCGACCATGCGATGCACGCCCTTCATATGCTGCAGGGATATCAATGGGCCCATTTCCATATCACTGTTTGTGGCGGGTCCCACTTTCAGATTTCTGGCTATATCCGCCACACCTTCGACGACCTGATCGTAGACTGAGTCCTGCACATACAAGCGCGAACCCGCTACACAAACCTGCCCGGCGGAGGAGAAAATAGCCCCCGCTGCGCCTTCAATAGCAAGATTCAGATCCGCGTCGTCGAATACGATGACCGGCGATTTGCCGCCCAATTCCAAAGTGAGTTTCTTTAAATTACCCCTGGCCGAATCGATGATTTGTTTGCCAACTTCAGTAGACCCCGTGAATGAAACCTTGTCGACATCGGGATGTTCGGCCAGAAAACGGCCGATCGTAGAACCGCTACCGGGGATGATATTGATCACGCCGTCCGGCACGCCCGCTTCTATCAATAATTCACCAAGACGGGTGACAGACAAGGGCGTTAAACTGGCGGGTTTGATCACTACGCTGCAACCTGCCGCCAGTGCCGGAGCAATTTTCCACGCTGCCTGAACCAACGGGCCGTTCCAGGGTACGATCAGCGCTGCGACCCCGATCGGTTCGCGCTGTGTATAGATATGAAAAGCCTGGTCAGGAACGATGGAAAGCTGCTTGGTGGTCCCTTCGATCTTGGTGCACCAACCCGCGTAGTATCGAAAGCATTCTGCCGCAAAAGGCACCTCGCCGTTCAGTGCGCCGAGATAGAATTTTCCTGCATCGAGCATTTCCAGTTCGGCAATTTCTTCAGCGTTGGTTTCGATCAAATCGGCGACCTGCCAAAGTACCCTGGCCCGATGAGCTGGTGTCAGGCTGGTCCAGCTGTGATTGTCAAAGCTTGTTCGTGCTGCAGCCACTGCCTTGCCAGCATCTTCAATCGTGGCAGACGCCGCAATAGTGATGATTTCGCCGGTAGAGGGATTGTGAATGCTCTCGGTGCGCCCATCGCTTGCAGTCTGCCACTGGCCGTTGATCAGTAGCCGTTGGATATCTTCGAGTCGCCGGGCGACGCGTGGTGTTATTTCATATTTAGCCATTGGGTTTGTTTCCCTGCCTTAGGCTTCCATGTATTCGGTCAGCGCTTCGATGACCGCATCGTTTTCGTGATCGAGTCCGACGGTGATGCGCAGGAAAACGTCAGACCCTCCCGCAGGTCGCGGGATAATACCGCGCGACTGCAGAAAAGCGGCGGCTTCCGATCCTGATTTGCCGCTTTCGGGGTTAAATCTGAGGAGGAAAAAATTCGCGACACTGGGAATCACCTCGATTCCCAGCCGCATAAGTTCCGAGCTGATCCTGCGCAGCGAGTCGGCATTGTGTTGCTTCACTCTTTGGGTGAATTCCGTATCCTGCACCGCGGCGGCGGCCGCTGCCAGGGCTGGCCCGTTGGTGTTGAAGGGTGTTCTGATTCGCTGCAGGATGGAAATTATTTCTGGCGGGCAGTATGCCCAGCCAATGCGCAACCCGGACATACCGTAGATTTTGGAGAATGTCCGCGTCATGATGACATTTTCAAACTCATCTACCAGTGCCTCACCGCTTGTAAAATCCTTCTGATCAACGTATTCGGCATACGCATTGTCGATAAGCAACAGGCAGTTATCGGGCAGGCCGGCATGCAGTCTTCTCATTTCCGAATCGCTGATATAGGTCCCGGTAGGGTTGTTCGGATTGGCGATGGTACAAAAACGCGTGTGGCTGGTGACGCGATCGAGCAGTGCGTCGACATCAACCTGGTAGGACTTTTCCGGCGCGATAAGCAGTTCGGCGCCCTGGGCGATGGCGTGAATGTTGGCCATGATGAAACCGTTCTCACTCAGCAGTGCTTCATCACCGGGTTGAAGGTAGGCACGCACCGCGAGCAGAATCAGTTCTTCAGAGCCGTTGCCGCAAATGATCCGGTCCGCATCCAGCCCATGAACCTTGCTGATGGCTTCGCGCAATTTGCGTTGAGAACCGTCCGGGTATCGATTGATCTGGGCGCTGCACGCCTGGTAGGCCTTGAGCGCCTGTGGGCTTGGCCCATGTGAGGATTCATTTGACGACAGCTTGATGGGGTTTTCCACGCCGGAAATGCTGCTCTGACCCTGAACATATGGCGACAATTTCATCATGCTGGGAACAGGCGTCAAAGCGGCCAGGGAGTCATTTCCTTGTCGTGTGGTCGAACTGATGTTTGATCTGGTCATTGATGTATTCCGTCGTTGTTCATATCTCAGTTTTTACCACGGCGTTTGTGCCGGTGGCGGCGGCGATAGCGAATCAGAAAAAATGGAAAACCCAGGAAATAGACCCACACCATGGGGTTGGACAGCGCTTTGCCAAATGCAGAGAGGATATCATCCGGACTCACGTAGACTTTGCTTTCCATGGACAGCTTCGGATCGGAATGAACGATCAAGTGATCCTTCTTGTACTGGAATTTTCCGAACACAAAATCAATATCTGCGAGCTTGCTCCTGACTTTCATGCTGTGCTCCGTCGATTCAGCTTTTTCTCAAACGCCCGGTTTTCTGAGCATAATCTATTCTTTTCTGCAACAGTTCAGACATATCTTCCGGCTCATAACCTGCCGGTGGCGTGAATTGCCCCCTTCCGTACAAGTCATCAAAAACTTCCTTACAGATGGTGACTTTCTCAGACAGGGTTTTTGGCGGATTACCCGATGGAAACCGATTGGGAGGATAGATGGGTTTGTCATAAATCTGCCTGAAACCCTCGGTGCGCACATCCACCCAGCAGTTATGGTTGGTGCGGGTTCGGTAGTGGCGTAAGGCTTCAATATCAATAGTTACCGCCAGCACTTGCTCTGACGGATAGGGAGCTTCACGCAAGACCATTCCGGTGTAGTCGATGGCAAATGAATTCCCGGGACAAAATGCTTTGGGATAATACTCGTAATTTACTGAGCCCCAGTTTGAACCCAATACGTAGCACATATTGTCATGCGCGCGTGTTCGGCGGGTAAACATCCAGAAATCCCATGGCTGTGACACACCTTCAAATTCTTGGATGGCGCCGGGGTGACAGATGATTTCCGCTCCGTTATAGCCCAGGGCACGCGAGACCTCGGGTGTACAGCCATCGTGACAAGTCATCGTACCCAGCTTGCCGATCTCAGTGTCAACGACCGGAAACAGGTCCTTGATATCGCCCCCCAGTTTTTCGCAATACTCATCAAACATATCATGAGGGCTGGTGCCTAGCCCGATGGAGGCCGGTATATGCCACTTGTGGTACTTCAGCACCACGTCCCCGGAGGGGCCAATGATGAAATTGGAATTGAACCAGCGCTCGGGGAATTCCGGCACCTGTTCCATGACACCGCCGCCGCAGAGATAAAGACCGTACTGCTGGGCGATTTCACCCAGTTCATCAACCTCCGGGCCTGGAATCGTGATAGCTTTTTTCATCGCGTCCTTGATACCGGTTTCACCTTTACCCGGCGTGCCGACACCCTGCAGGAAGTATTCCGGCAATACAACGAGCTTGACGGGGACCTCCCAGAAATATCCGACGCCAAAGTGGATGAGATTCTTCACCCTTTGCAGGTTTTTCTGTATGCCTTCACGATCGTTGACCACAGTCACTTCCGGCTGAACGATCAATGCGGTGTAGGGTTCTATTCTATCTCTTGCCATGTCTGTTACCTTTTCTAAATTTTCCGGAGCCTGGGCAATGGCTAGAAATCAAAGTCATCATCTTCTTCCCGAATGCCCTGATCGAGAAGTATCTCATTTGCCGTGATCGTTCCCATGCCGCAAATGCCGCCGCCGGGGTGGCAGGAAGGCCCTGTCATGTACAGATTTTTCAAGGGTCCGCGATAATTTGAATAGTTTGGAAACGGCCGAAAGGCGCCCATTTGCGCCAAAGTTCGCTCGCCGCCAGTGGTTACACCGCGGTGAAAACACCAGTTGTCCCGCTCCATGCTGGGACCCGTTTCAACATATTTTGCGATGATGTTATCCGGATCCATGTTGCTGGCGTAATTCTGTAACTGCTTGAGGAGCACGTTGCGGCAGTAGTCAGGGCCGATCTCTTCCCAGTCTTCACCGCTGACAAGATCGACCGGAACAAAAGTATCCATAATCAGAGTGTGCTTGCCGTCTGGAGCCCGGGTCGGATCGATGGTGGTCCAGGCGGCGGTCCACAAAAACGGATCGCTGGGTGCTTTGCCTGCGGCGATTTCCAGGTACTGGCGGTCGATATCGGCCATATTGCCAAAAATTCTCTGAAAAGCCGTCTTGTCCATTTCGGGTCCGGCCCGAAACGAGGGGGCCTCGTGCAATGCATAGTGCACCCTGGCGATGGTGATGTCGCCAAAGGTGAAATTGCGGACCATGTCTTTGAAGCCGTCAGGTAACTCATGGTCGTCAAAACCCTTCAGATAGGTCTGGTACGGATCCAGCGCGCTCACCACGGCTTCACTGGCGAGAATTTCTTCCCCACTTTCGAGTCGTATGCCCCGGCATACCCCACCATCGGCGATGAATTTGCTGACGGTTGCGCCGGTTTGCACAGTGCCGCCACAGGACTCTATGTAGCTCTTCATGGCATCGCAGAGCATTCCACTGCCGCCTTCGGGAATGGACTGCCCAAAATAGTGGATGCTGGGGATCATGACGTAAAACGCAGCCGCCGTCCCCAATTGATCCGGCAAAGTCTGGGGCGCCATCGCCCAGCCGAGAATAAAGGCCCGGACATGGTCGTTCTCAAAATTTTCCAGGGTGAACTGGCGAGAGCTGAGTTGGTAGTTGCGCAGGCGCTTGAGCCCTTCCCGATTGTTTTCCAGACCCTGATAGAGATAACTGGGTGGTGCCGGCGAGTCGAACATACTCTTGACGACGCCCTCTTTGATTTCACCGAATTCTTCGTAAATTTCACGGTATCGGCGCGCGTCTGCGACAGAGTACTCCGCTATGCTGTCGCAGGTCTTGTCGACATCCTTGTAGACGATGATGCCCTGGCCTTCATACTTGTTGGGATGGCCGGTAATGTGATCTTCCGACCAGATGTATTTCAATCCGTGTTTCTCCAGTTCCGGAAGCAGTTGTTCGAATGCCGGATTGAGATGTATCCAAACATGTGAAGAACCGAAGGGATCGTGTTTGAAGCCAGGCAGCGTCAGCTCCCGGGTGAGCACTCCGCCACCCACCCAGTCATTGCGCTCGGCAACATACACTTTCAGACCGTTGCTGACCAATACCGCGGCGCAGATCAGCCCGTTGTGCCCGCCACCTGCAATGATTACGTCATAATCTGCCATTGATTATTCCTGCCGGCTTATCCGTTCCACATCACGCTGAGCTGCGATCCGGACTCGTAACAATAAATTTGTATTGATTATTTTCATGAATTTGGCCCGTTTTCCGGAGACAGTGGCAATCTGAACCAACGCCGCTGCTTCAGCTCCGTTTGGGCGCAGCTTGTGAATGTGTATAAATTATCAATGATCCCATGATTTGTCAATCTTCAGGATTTCAGAACAAGCTTTTGTCACCGGACCGTTTGCGTAGCGGTCATCGAATTATTTATATAATAAAATTAAATAGATAAATCAATTTAGTTTCAACTATGGTATCTTGAAAATACATAAAGCAGACTTCAATTCATGTGCCTTCAGGCCTTCGATGATGTTGAAAACCTGAATTTATCTTATGGTTTTAATCCTACTTAAATATTGAATTAGATATACTTAATGGGATCAAGTACACTTTTCTTACATGCAATAATTTTAACATGGAGCACTGGTGGGGACGATACAATGAAGAAAGCATCCGGCCGAGGTCTGGTGAAATCGGTAGTCGATATCCTCGGCCAGAGAATTGCTGCGGGTCAGTATTCAGAGGGTGAAATTCTTCCAATAGAGCAGGACCTGGCTGACAGCCTCAGTGTCGGAAGAAATGCGCTGCGAGAAGCGGTCAAGGTTCTTTCAGGCAAAGGCCTTATTTCCACTGCTCCCAGAAGCGGAACAAAGATCCGGCCCAGGGATGAGTGGAACATGCTTGACCCTGACGTTTTGTCCTGGCATGCCAATCCCGAAACAGCCACTCCCGAGTTCTTGCTGGCCCTGCTTGAAATCCGGCGCATCATTGAACCCAAGGCAGCGGAACTGGCGGCCACTCGCGCCACCAGGGAGGATGTCGCAGCCATTCTGACGGCCTATGATGATATGCGGCGTTTCAATGAAGATCCGGAAAAACGCATGGCTGCGGACACTCAGATGCACACAGCTGTTCTTGTTGCATCTCATAATGCTTTTATCGGCCATTTCCGCTACGCCGTCGCCACCTATCTCAAGGCCCACTCAAAAATCGGCTGGGAAACGGACGAGCACAAGTTGGAGATGGATCTGGAATTGCACCATGACATTGCCTGGAGCATTGCCCGGGGCAAGGCCAAATCGGCTTACTCAAACACGGTCAAAATGCTGAATTCCAGTCGTTTGAGAGTTGAAGCTTCCGGGCGCAGTCTCGCTGGGGAAGCCTAGCTGTGAATTCCATGAACGTTGTATACACAAGGCACTCAAGCCTTCATGGACGCGCATTTTAAAAGCATAACTTGGTGGCGATTAAGGCCGTGCCAGGAGGAGAAATCGGCTAA
>Ga0209013_10000746_pt1 | contig 29594 bp, 28 predicted proteins | sample Cruoilmetagenom2_FD_187291 | JGI IMG/M metagenome (GOLD analysis project Ga0209013, IMG submission 187291) | Oil polluted marine microbial communities from Coal Oil Point, Santa Barbara, California, USA - Sample 2 (SPAdes) (version 2) | ecosystem: Environmental > Aquatic > Marine > Oil seeps ...
CGGCTCACCGTGGAAGGAAGAGCGGTGCTTACATCCGCTGGACCGGCGATTGAGAAGACCAGCAAACACTTGCTTGTCGGTGTATCCGGCGGCGACCACGAAGCGCTGTTCAACTCCTTGAAGCAGATCATCGCGGCAGTGCGTCGTTAAGCGGCCGGCCCGCTATCTCGGTCAACGCCCGTTCCTGGTCGCCGCGTCCCGATCAGCGATTGGGTGAGGCACGCTGCAAAATCGCTTGCGTGTCGGCCCAATCGACACCTTGTCCGTAGGTCTGGCGGTTCAGACTCCCCATTCGCGTTGCGATGAAAGCGTCGGCCACCGGGGCAGGTGCATGGCTCCTCAGGATGGTGCCGGCCGCCAGCACCGCAAGGCCTTCGACAAAGGCCCGGGCACGGCCGTCGAGAAGACGTGGTTCGTGCAAAATACTTTGGACGCGCGTGTAGGCCGCCTTGAGGTGAGGGTCGTCGCCGACGGCATCGGCAAGATCATCCATGACAACGTTTGCGATATCGGGTTCGCGTTGCAAAACCCTCAGGACGTCGAGAGCCAGGACGTTGCCTGCGCCTTCCCAGATCGCATTGGCCGGAGCCTCCCGATAGATTCGGGCCATCGGCAGCTCTTCGACATAGGCGTTGCCACCCATGCACTCCATCGCCTCGAAAATGAATGGCGGCGCAATCTTCGTAGTCCAGTATTTGGTGACCGGCGTCATGAAACGCCACCAGGCGTAAGCGTGCTCATCTTGACGGCGGTCGAAGGAACGGGCGAGGCGAAAGACCAGTGCAACAGCGGCTTCAACATCGAGTGCCAGGTCGGCGAGCACCTGCACCATCAAGGACTGCTCGACCAGCTTGCGCCCGAATGCGTTGCGGTGTTCGGCATGATGTATCGCCTGGGCGAGTGCTTGGCGCATGAGTGCTGCCGAAGACACCGCACAATCAAGGCGTGTTTGCGTGACCATCTCGTTCATCGCCTTGACGCCGTTGCCCAGTTCACCGATCAACCACCCGTGGGCACCTTGAAGTTCCACCTCGGCGGTGGCGTTTGAACGATTGCCGAGCTTATTCTTCAGACGTTGTAGGGCAAGCCCATTACGTGATTCATCGGGCAAGTAGGCTGGCACAAGGAAGCAGCCTGGACCTTCTGCCGTTTGTGCCAGCATCAGAAATGCATCGGACATCGGAGCGGATAGGAACCACTTGTGGCCGGTTAGAAGATACTCGCCATCACCGCCAAGCAGCTCGGCCGAGGTTGTGTTGGCAAGAACATCACTGCCACCCTGCTTTTCGGTCATACCCATGCCGATGGTCGCGGACCGCTTGACGTCGATCGGTTCGCGTCGGGCGTCGTAGCTGCGGGACACGACCTTGGGCAACCAGATCTCAGCCACACTAGGTTGCATCAGCAGCACCGGGACCGAGGCGTGGGTCATCGATATCGGACAAAGGTGGCCAGGTTCCATTTGCGTGGCCAGATACAAACCTGCCGCGCGCGCGACCTGCTGATCGACGACGGGATCCTGCTCCCGCTCGGTCAAGTACAGCCAGGACGCGCAATTGAGGCCCTCGGCACAGGAGATCTGCATCAGCTCGTGATAGGCGTGATGATAGTTGACGAGGTCGATGCGTCGTCCTTGGTGGTCGAATGTCGCAAGCTGAGGCCGATTATCATTGGCGAGCCGCGCGCGCTCCTGGGAATCGGCACTTCCGCAGACCAAGCCGAAGGCGACAAGGCAGCGCGCCGCGTGGCCGCCGCCCTCACGCATGACAGCTTCCTGCAGAGCCGCGTCGGAGGTGTAGAGATTCAAATCCTCGAACGGCGGTGGCTGGTTGGTGATCTCGTGGGTCGAGAACGTGGTCATCTGTTCTTGGCACGTTACGTTTGGTTGGACCCGCCGACGGCGGTCTGGCAAAAGCACCCTGGTGGAAAGTCGGATTCGTCTCAACTCACGATTCACAACACGCTCACGGCGCCCACTGTCGACCAATTGCGCGGCGAAGCTGTGGCAAACTGCACGACAGCGCTGTTAGCGGTTGCAGCGAGACCAGAGTCTGCCTATTAACAGGGCTTTAATGACCCATGCTGCGATCGTCCATCTTCCGGCCTTTCCTCACCGCCATCTGCTCTCCTGCGAGAGGTTGACGGCGCCGGATATCGATTTCCTTCTCGACCTGGCCGACAAGGCCGCCGATCAGAACCAGCAAATCGAAAAAAAGCGCAACGTGCTCAACGGGCGCACGGTCATCAACCTGTTTTTCGAAGCTTCAACGCGGACGCAGGCTTCATTCGAGCTCGCCGGCAAACGCCTTGGCGCCGATGTCATGAACATGGTGGTGGCCAGCTCCTCGGTGCGAAAGGGCGAGACGCTGATCGATACAGCGGTGACGCTCAACGCCATGCGTCCGGACATCATCGTCGTGCGCCATTACGCCGCCGGAGCCGTCGAGCTATTGTCGCAGAAAGTTGATTGTTCCGTCGTCAATGCGGGTGACGGCGCACATCAGCACCCCACGCAAGCTCTACTTGACGCGTTGACCATTCGCCGTGCCAAGGGGCGGATCGCCGGCCTGACGGTAGCCATCTGCGGCGACATTCTTCATTCGCGGGTCGCACGCTCCAATATCGATCTACTCAATGCGATGTCTGCGCGGGTTAGGATCGTGGCGCCCTCGACGCTGCTGCCTTCAAATCCAGACCGGCTGGGCGCGGAGGTTTTCACCGACATGTGGCAGGGCCTCGCCGATGCCGATGTGGTCATGATGCTCCGGCTCCAACATGAACGCATGGATGGCGTCTACGTCCCCTCCTCGCGCGAGTACTTCCATTTCTTCGGTCTCGATCATGAAAAGCTGGCGCGCGCCAAGCCCGACGCCCTGATCATGCACCCCGGTCCAATGAACCGCGGAGTCGAGATTGCTTCTACGGTGGCCGATCACTCCCGTAGCGTCATCCGTGAACAGGTTGAAATGGGCGTTGCCGTCCGCATGGCGGTGCTGGAAGCCCTGTCGCAAAACTTGCCGCAAGCCTGAATCCTGGCGGCCCTTCAAGGCGGGAGCCCAATGAGCGTCTTTTTGAGTAAACCCAAGGGCGAAAACCCGAAACCTTCGCGTACGCCACAGATCTTTCTCAATGCTCGGCTGATCGATCCTGAAAGCGGGCGCGATGAACTCGGCGGCTTGTTGGTGCAGGATGGCCTGATCGCCGACCTTGGTCCGCATCTGAGACGCAATGCGCCCGAGGGGGCCGCGGTTATCGATTGTCAGGAGCATGTCCTTTGTCCTGGGCTGATCGACGCACAGGTGTTCACCGGTGAACCCGGCCAGGAGCATCGCGAAACCCTGAAGACCGCGAGCCGGGCGGCAGCGGCAGGCGGTGTGACCACCGTGGTGGTCATGCCGGACACCAGCCCCGTTATCGACCAAGTGGCGTTGGTCGATTTCATTCAGCGCCGAGCGCGCGACAACGCCATTGTGCACGTCCAAACCATGGCGGCGATGACCCGTGGCCTGAAAGGTGAGGAGATGACCGAAATCGGTCTTCTCAAGCGGGCCGGAGCGATCGCATTCACCAACGGCAAGTCAAGCATCGCCAATACCCGCGTCATGCGTAATGTGTTGAACTACGCCAAGGACTTTGATGCCCTCGTCGTGCATCACTGCGAAGATCCGTATCTTTGCTCGAAAGCGTCGATGAACTCTGGTGAAGTGGCAACGCGGATGGGATTGGCCGGTGTCCCTACGGTGGCCGAGACCATCGTTGTTGAACGGGATGTGCGGTTGGTCGAAAAGACGGGCGGACGCTACCACTCGATGACGATTACCTGCGCGGAAAGTCTTGAGGTGATCAAGTCGGCCAAGGCGCGTGGTCTCGACGTCACCTGTGGTGTTTCGATCAACCACCTGACGCTCAATGAGAATGATGTAACGGGCTATCGAACGTTCTTTAAGGTCCGCCCGCCATTGCGTCACGAGAACGACCGCAAGGCGATGGTGGCGGGTATCGCCGACGGCGGCATTGACATCATCGTTTCAAGCCATGACCCGCAGGATGTGGACGTGAAGCGGCGCCCGTTCCAGGAAGCCGCCGACGGGGCCGCCGGACTTGAAACTCTGCTGCCGGCGGCGCTGCGACTGTACCACTCCGGCGACGTCGGACTTGTGGCCCTGCTCAAGGCGATGACCCTTAATCCCGCGAAGCTGCTTGGGCTGCACTCGGGCCGCCTCCGCAAGGGCACCATCGCCGACATGATACTTGTCGACCTGAATGAGCCTTGGGTTGTGAACAAGGATCTGCTGCGTTCGCGTTCGAAGAATTCTCCGTTCGACGAAGCCAGGTTGCAGGGTCGGGTGCTGCGCACGGTTGTTGCCGGAGAAACCGTCTATCAGTACGCTGGTCATGAGCCGGCACTGGCCGCCGATTGACCGCACCTCTCCAAGACTAGCGAGACGAGCCGGACGCATGGGACCTTTGCTGCTTGATCCGAGCTTGATGGTGCTGTTGGCGCTGTCGTTCGGCTATGCCCTCGGCTCTGTTCCCTTTGGACTTCTCCTCACGCGGGGCGCCGGTCTGGGCGACATCCGCGCGATCGGCTCTGGCAACATCGGTGCGACCAATGTCCTGAGAACCGGCAACAAGGGGCTCGCAGCCGCAACGCTGTTGTTTGACACGTTGAAAGGTACCGCTGCCGTTTTACTGACCTGGCTGTTGGTGAACTGGTTGGCCGGAGGGCAAAGTGGTGTGACGCCATCAAGCTCCTTTGCTCAAAACGACGCCGCCACACAATTCAATTGGGCGCAATTCTATGTGCAGTGCGCAGGTCTGGGGGCCTTTCTTGGCCACCTCTTTCCGGTCTGGCTGAGCTTCAAGGGTGGCAAGGGTGTCGCGACCTATATCGGCGTTCTGCTCGGCTTGGCTTGGAAGCTCGCGTTGGTCTTTTGCGCAGTTTGGTTGGTGGTCGCTGTCGTAACCCGTTACTCCTCGTTGGCGGCCCTAGTTGCAGCCACACTCGCTCCGCTCGGGGCGCTGGTCTTTAGTGGCTGGCAGCTTGCCGTGGTGATGGCGCTGATGAGCGGATTGCTGATCTACAGACACGAGGCCAACATCCGTCGGCTCGTGGCCGGCGAGGAGTCGAAAATCGGTGGTAAAGCGAAGGGCTGAGATGGCGGATTGGTTCACGCCGGCGCCGCTTCCGTTGGCCGAACTCAACGATGCGCAAAGGCCAGCCTGCCTGCGGCTGACCCGGTCGGAAAATGTCGGACCGACAACGTTTCGTGAACTCATCAACCATTACGGCGGTGATCAAGCCGCGATCGACGTACTCGCCCATCTCAGCCGCAAGATCGGGCGCGGCAAGACAGTCCGGATCTGCCCCGGCGACAAGGCGGAAGCCGAACTTGAAGCGACACGGCGTCATGGAGCCACTTCACTTTCCGCTATCGAGCCGCACTAACCGCCACGGCTCGCTCAGATCGATTGCCCACCGCCGCTGATTTACGCCAAACGCAACACAGAACTGCTTTGTAAGCCAAGCGTCGGCATTGTCGGGGCGAGGCAGGCGTCCGCAGCCGGGACCAAGCTGACGCGTTTTTGTATTGCTCTAGGACTTGGCCGGGGCGGGCTGACGATCGTCTCTGGGCTGGCTTGGGGTATCGACAGCGCGGCACATGAAGCCCCGATGGCAACAGGGACGGTGGCGGTGCTGGCTGGTGGACCCGATATTGTCCACCCGCCTGAGAACGCGGTGCTACATGGGCGAATTGCGCAGTCTGGCTGCCTCGTTTCAGAAATGCCGTGCGGATTTCAGCCACGCGGGCGCGACGTTTCCCGCCGCAACCGTCTCATCTCTGGCAACTCACTTGGCATGTTGGTGGTGGAAGCGGCACGCCGCTCGGGCACGTTGACGACGGCGCGGCAGGCGGTTGAACAAAACCGGTCGCTTTTCGCGATTCCCGGCAATCCGCTCGACCCTCGGGCAGAAGGCACGAATTATATGTTGAAGACCGGTGCAACTCTAGTCACCGAGCCTGGCGACATCCTGGAGGCACTGTCACCAATGACTGGACATGCTGGTCAATTTCGCGAAGTGGACATGCTTTTTGAAATACAGCCTGTTGTTCCCGTGGAGGTCACAGAACCAGATGAGGGCGACAGGGCCCGCGTGTTGGAGGCACTGGGACCGGCGCCGGTGGCGATCAATGATATCGTGCGGACGAGCGGATTGGATATCCGCACCGTGCGCACAGCACTGATCGAACTCGACCTGGCTGGGCTCACGGAACGGCACGGAGCACTGCTTGTCTCGCTATTAGCAGAAGAAACTTCGAACTGACTGGTGGCGTGATCAAGCCCGATCTTCAGATGCCATTTTGTATGCCAGCATGAGCTGTTTTGCCACGCTGCCGCGTCCGGCTTGGGCGGCCAATTCCGCCAGTTGCAGGATTATGCCGGCGATATACCCGTCGATTTCGTCGTCGCTGCACGCCGTATCGGCATTACACGGAACCTGTTCCGCGCCCTTGCTGGCGTCTCGTCTAATTCTGCCTTCGAGCACGTCGTTCTTCCCAGACAGGCATAAATCTGCACTCTGCATAACCAAAGCACCCTCAATCTTTGGTTGCAATATGGAGAACTGTTCTTTTTTGGTGTGCCCGCGAACCGTGTTTGACAGCGCAATCCCGATCCACCATCTTCCGGCGGCCAGACTGAAGCGCTCATCCCTTGAGGCCATGATTACTACACGGGGGGAGGGGATGCGGTCTGAATGCGGGTAGAGCGCTCAGCTTCCCACCGAAAATCCCATTTGGTTTGGGCGTGGCCGTAGGCTCGCTCAGTCGTGAAAGTCGCTCATGAATGTCGTAATCGTCGAGTCTGCTGCTAAAGCGAAGACCATCAACAAGTATCTGGGTTCCAGTTACAAAGTTATCGCCTCGTTCGGGCACGTGCGCGATCTGCCATCGAAAGACGGCTCAGTGAAGCCTGATGAAGACTTCGCAATGGCCTGGGATGTGGCCGATCCGAAGTCGCAAAAGGTCCTGAAAGAGATCACCGATGCCGTCAAAGGCGCCGATAAACTGATCCTCGCGACTGACCCTGATCGCGAAGGCGAGGCGATTTCCTGGCACATTTTACAGGTGCTCGAGAAGCGCCGCGCCTTGAAGAAGGGTGTGCCGGTCGAGCGGGTCGCCTTTAACGCCGTCACCAAGCAGGCGATCATGACGGCGCTGGCCAATCCGCGCCAGATCGATGAGCCGCTGGTGTCGGCCTACCTGGCACGGCGCGCGCTGGATTATCTTGTTGGCTTCACGCTGTCGCCGGTGCTGTGGCGCAAACTACCTGGCGCCCGGTCGGCAGGGCGGGTGCAGTCGGTAGCGCTGCGCCTCGTCTGCGACCGTGAGGCCGAGATAGAAGCGTTCAAGACCGAGGAATACTGGTCAATCGAAGCCGCCCTGGAGACCGCAGGATCCGACGAAGTACGCGCGCGGCTCACCGGCATCGACGGCAAAAGCCTCAAAAAGCTCGACATCAAGACGCAAGCCGAAGCTCACGCCATTAAAGAGGCGATCGAGAAGGGCAACTACACGGTCACCGCCGTCGACAAGAAGGCGGTCAAGCGCAATCCTTACGCACCGTTTTCAACATCGACCCTGCAAATGGATGCCTCGCGCAAACTTGGCTTCTCGGCCAAGCAGACGATGCAGGTCGCACAGCGGCTTTATGAAGGCGTCAACGTCGGCGAAGGTGCGCCGGTTGGGCTCATCACCTACATGCGAACCGACGCCGTGCAGATCGTGCCGGAAGCGATCGCAGCCATCCGCAAAGAAGTCGAAAGCGACTTCGGCAAACGCTATGTGGCGCCCTTCATCCGCGAGTACAAAACGAAGGCGAAGAACGCACAAGAAGCGCATGAGGGCATCCGGCCGACCGACGTTGCACGCAAGCCTGGGGCCATCGCCAAGTACCTAGAAAAGGATCAGGCCAGGCTCTACGAGTTGATCTGGAAGCGCGCAGTGGCCAGCCAGATGGCATCCGCCGAATTGGAGCAAACCACCGCGCACATCAACGTGACGGGGCGCGACGGAAAGGCCTACGATCTGCGCGCCACCGGCTCGGTTATGCTCTTCGAGGGCTTCCAAAAGCTCTACGACGAAGGGCGTGATGAACGCCTTAAGGTTCAGAAGGGAACGGCGGATCCGGGGGAAGACGATCAAAGCGACCGCCGTCTGCCGCCGTTGGAGCAGGGGCAGAAGCTGACGGACCGTGAAGTTCAGGCAAACCAGCATTTCACGCAGCCGCCACCGCGGTACACCGAGTCGAGTTTGATCAAGCGGATGGAAGAGCTTGGTATCGGGCGGCCGTCGACCTATGCGGCGACGCTGGCAACGCTGCAAGAACGCGATTACGTCGAGATCGACAAAAAGCGGCTTATCCCGGAAGACAAGGGCCGGCTCGTGACGTCGTTCCTGGAGGCGTTCTTCCAGCGCTATGTCGAGTATGACTTCACTGCCGACTTGGAAGAAAAGCTCGACCTGATCTCCGACGACAAGATGCAGTGGAAAGACGTTTTGCGCGACTTCTGGAACGATTTCACCAAGGCCGTCGAGGAGATCAAGGAACTGCGCGTGTCGCAGGTGCTTGACGCACTCAATGAGCTGCTTGGACCGCATGTCTTCCCAGCCAAAGAAGATGGCTCAGATCCACGCGCCTGCCCGGCCTGCGCGGAGGGCCAGCTGAGCCTCAAGATTTCCGGTAAGTTCGGCGCGTTCATTGGCTGCAGCAGGTATCCTGATTGCCGCTACACGCGCCAGCTGTCGCAATCATCGCAGGATCCGGATGCTGCCGCCCTGGACGGCAAACAACTTGGTTTTGATCCAGTTAGCGGGCTGCCGATCAAACTCCATGTGGGGCGCTTTGGCCCCTATCTTCAACTGGGCTCAGCGGATGACTACGACGAGGGTGAGAAGCCGAAGCGCTCGTCCATTCCGAAGGGCATCGAGCCTGCTCAAGTTGACCTTGAGCAGGCTTTGAACCTGCTTTCGCTGCCACGCGAAGTCGGCGTGCACCCGGAATCCGGCAAGACGATACTGGCGGGACTTGGGCGTTACGGACCCTTCATTCTGCACGACGGGATGTACGCCAACCTGGAAAGCATGGAGGAAGTCTTCTCCGTCGGCATCAACCGGGCGGTGGACTTGCTGGCCGAAAAAGCCAAGGGCGGTAAGGGTCGGTTCAACCGGCCCAAGGCCAAGGTGCTGAAAGAGTTTGATGAGCACCCCAGTGAAGGCGGCAAGATCGAAGTCCTCGAGGGGCGCTACGGACCTTACGTCAGCCACAACAAAGTCAACGCAACGCTGCCGAAGGGGCAAGAACCGGAAGCGGTGACGCTGGAATTGGCTGTTTCGTTGCTAGCCGAAAAGGCAGCAAAGAAACCGGCGAAGAAGGCGGCTAAGAAGCCCGCCAAGAAGGCTGCGAAAAAAACTGCAAAAAAACCCGCGAAAAAGGCAGCGAAGAAGACCGCGGCTAAACCCAAATCCAAGGCGGGCACGGCTGAGGGCGGAGAAGCCTCGTAGCCTTCGCCGTAACGAAAGTCACTTATCGTGGCGCGTAATCCGAAGAAGAAGAAAGCTGCGCACAAGAAGCGCGGTCAGCCCCCTGTGGCGACCGCCCTATACGACAGCGGCGCGCGCGACGACGAGGGTTTGCCGCCGCGCGAGGATATCCTCAAATTCGTGGCCAGCGCCGGCAGCAAGGTCGGCAAGCGCGAGATTTCCAAAGCCTTCGGCATCAAAGGTAGTGCGCGCTCTGGTATGAAGCGGCTGCTGAGGGAGATGACCGAAGAGGGGCTGCTTTCTGGCAACCGCAAGGAGATCCGTGAAAAGGGCGGCCTACCGCCGGTCGGCGTCCTGGAGGTGACGGGCCAGGACGATAGCGGCGATCTCATCGCGCGGCCTTCGGTGTGGAATGACAGCGTTGGCGAGCGACCCGGTGTGCTGGTGTTGACACATGTACCGGAAGCGCAAAGGGCGGTGGCCAGCCTTGGCATCGGCGACCGGGTCTTGTGCCATATCAACCGGCTGGAAGAGCCGGACGTCGAAGGCTACAAGTTCGAAGCCGTACCGATCCGCAAATTGCCGCGCGAGAAGCGGCGCTTGCTTGGCATCTTGCGAACCAACACACGCGGCGGCGGTACGATCGAGCCGATCGACCGCAAATCGTTGCGGTCGTGGTCGGTGCAGAAGAGCGACATTGCGGAAGCCAAAGACGGCGACCTTATCCTCTACGATCTGGTGCGCAAAGGGCGCTTTGCAACGCCGCAAGCGCATGTGCTCGAAAGCCTCGGCAATCCGGATGACCAGCGCCAAATCAGTCTGATTGCCGTACATGCGCATGGCCTACCCGACGACTTTCCAGAAAGCGTACTGAGCGAAGCCGAGAGCCTGGACGCGCCAACCCCGGGTGGGCGTACCGACCTGACGCACATTCCGCTCATCACGATCGATCCTCCAGACGCGCGCGACCATGACGACGCGGTATACGCCGAGCTCGATACGGACGAAGGCAACCCGGACGGCTTCATCGTTTATGTCGCAATCGCCGATGTCGCCCATTACGTGAGGCCTAGTTCACGCCTTGATCGCGAGGCCCGCCGGCGCGGCAACTCAGTCTATTTTCCAGACCGGGTTGTGTCGATGCTGCCCGAAAAAATTTCAAACGACCTGTGCTCGTTGCGCGAGGGGGAGCTGCGCGCGTGTTTGACGGTCCGAATGGTGTTCGATCAGCAGGGTGAAAAGCGCAAGCACACATTCCTGCGGGCGATTATGCGGTCCCAGGCCAAACTCGCCTATGCGGAGGCGCAGGCGGCGATTGATGGAAACCCCTCCGATAAAGCAGGACCACTGGTTGAAACGGTGCTGAAGCCACTGTGGGCGGCCTATGCGAAACTGGCAGCAGCGCGCGACCGCCGCAGTCCGCTGGAACTCAATCTTCCAGAACGCAAGATTCAACTCGATGCTGAGGGGCGCGTTGCCCGTGTGGTGATACCCGAACGGCTTACAGCGCACCGGCTGATCGAGGAGTTCATGATCCAGGCCAACGTGGCCGCCGCCGAGGCCCTCGAAGCAAAAAACGCACCGGTCATCTATCGCGTCCACGAGCCTCCCTCGAAAGAAAAGCTTAAAGCGCTAAGGGAGTTTCTCAGCACTCTCGGGCTGGCACTACCGCCGCAAAACCAACTGCGGCCAAACGCGTTCAACGGCATCCTGGAAAAAGCCAAAGAACTGCCGGTACCGGATTTGGTCAACGAGGTCGTATTGAGGTCGCAGAGCCAGGCGCTCTACGATCCAAACAACGTCGGACACTTCGGCCTCAACCTAAGGCGCTATGCGCATTTCACCTCACCGATCCGCCGCTACGCCGATCTCATCGTGCACCGGGCACTGATCGCCGCCTACAAGCTCGGCGACGACGGCATCACTTCGGAGGAGGTGCCTCAGCTCTCGGCGATATGTGAGCAGATTTCAGAAGCCGAGCGGCGGGCCATGTCGGCCGAACGCGAGACCAATGATCGGCTAATTGCCGCGCATCTTGCCGAAAAGGTCGGGGCAACATTCAAGGGGCGAATTTCTGGCGCGACGCGTTCCGGCGTCTTCGTCCGGCTCAGCGAAACGGGTGCGGACGGTTTCGTCCCGGCGGCGACGCTCGAAGATGATTACTACCATTACGTCGAGGAGGCCCACGCTTTGATAGGGCAGCGGTCTGGACTTGCCTACAGCCTTGGAGACTCCGTTGAGGTTCGGCTGGTCGAGGCGATCCCTGCCGCCGGGGCACTGAGGTTTGAAATCCTGTCGGAAGGTAAGAAGCCGGCCGGAAAACCGCTAAAAGGTTACAAGTCACCGCGCGGCCGGGGGCGACGCCAAGGCGGACGTTCGGGCTACCGGCGCGGCTGAAACATGTTTCGTGTGTTAAAGGGTGCGCCACTAAAGTTCTTGACGCCGAGCCTGCGAGCCTGGAAAAAAAACGAACCATGACAGTGAGAATCACAAGCATCGACCCGAAACCGAACGTCAAAGACCGTTCGGTGCAGCAGTCCCTCCTACGCGGCGCCGCGCAGTGTTGTCCGGCCTGTGGTGAGGGAAAACTGTACTCGAGCTATCTCAAGGTGAACGACACTTGTCCCGCCTGTGATGAGGAACTTCATCATCAGCGTGCCGATGATGCGCCGCCCTACTTCACGATGTTCATCGTCGGGCACATTGTGGTGGCGATGGTAATGTTGGTCGAGGATCTCTTCGCACCAGCTCTTTGGATCCACGCGCTTTTGTGGACGCCTTCGGTGTTTGGTATGAGCCTGTGGCTTTTGCCGCGCGCCAAGGGTGCGCTCATCGGTTTGCAATGGGCCAACCGGATGCACGGATTTGGCGGCGCGGAAGACGAGGTGTTCGGTCTCGAACCGGTGCCAACGCCGGAGCGATAACCTGGACTCTGACACGTTCAGTAGAATTCTGGTGCCGCATTCCGCGGGAACCCAAGACCGTCGAACCGGAAATTCCAGCAAAGCCTCATGACCGAAGAGCGCCGCAGCGGCGAAACCCGAGCGCTGAAAGTCCAGGACGCGGCCACGTTGATCATTCTCGATGCAACCGGCCTGCCGCGAATCCTGATGGGCCGGCGGCGACCACAACAGGTGTTTTTACCAAACAAGTTCGTTTTTCCCGGTGGTCGTGCCGACAAGATTGACCGCGCAATTCCGGCGACCGATGAACTCGGCGAGCGTGAACAGTCGAAACTGCTGATGGACATGAAAGGCACCGCCAGTGCCGCGCGCGCCCGCGGGCTAGCGCTCGCGGCACTTCGGGAGACTTACGAAGAGGCCGGAGTTTTAATCGGGCGTCCATCGGAGATGGCTACCTTGGATGAGGAGCTGCCAGCTTCGGAGGACATGGGGACTTGGAGGGGTTTTTTTGGCGAACAGGTGGTGCCGAAGCTCTCCCCACTGACGTTTCTCGCCCGCGCCATAACTCCACCGAGGCGGCCCCGGCGATACGACACACGGTTCTTCCTCGTCGACGCGCAGCATGTCGCCAAGACCGTAACCCCGCCCGATGATGAACTGCAGGACCTTGACTGGTTTACCATCGAGGAACTGCGCCGCCTCGATCTTCCGAATATCACGCGGGCGGTGATCGAGGATCTCAATGAATACCTCGATGCAAAGGCGCATGGGACCGGCGATTGGCCGGTGCCTTATTATTACTTCCGGGCGGGTTCGTTCGAGCGCGTGCGACTTGCCTGATGTTAACGGTTCAATGTTGCCTTGACAGCGCGCCGCGGCGAGCTATGTTCCGGCCCCTGGACCCCATTCAACTGCCGTCTGCCCGGCCACCTTCGCGGTCTTTGCCGGGCATGACTGCTTGTCATCGCATCGAACAGGTCAAACAATGGCAAAGCCCGTCGTTCAGAAGATCAAGCTCCTGTCCACCGCTGGTACAGGCTTCTTCTATGTCACCAAGAAGAATCCCCGGAACACCACCGAGAAGATGGTTTTCAAGAAGTACGATCCAGTCGTGCGCAAGCACGTCGAATTCAAAGAACACAAAATTAAATAACGGATTGGGTTTTTGGGGCGGGCTCGTCTTCGTGGCAACCTGGAGCTGGTAAGCCAGGGCGCGCAATCCCGTAGCGGGGTTTTCCCGACAACCGCTAACTCTGGCCTGATCGTCCAAACAGATGGCGCATCGACCGTCAGTCTAGCGTGAACAACGACCGCAGCTTAATGAGGAGGCCACTCTGGCCACTGCGTCGTTCACAATCCCTCGTAATGGCAGGTGATGCGGCGGCCCCGACATCACGAGAGCCCGTTACACTCGAACCAAGTCCATGCGCGGTCTCTTCGAAAGTTTTTCCGCAGACCGAGGCCGAGTGGTAATTTTTTCCGGCGAAAAAGATCTCTCCCTCGCAATGTAATCGAATAGTATTGAGCAGATCAAAACGCAAGTTAACGCTTGACTTTCGGCCAAAGCTAGCTTCGCGTATTTGCGAACTGGGGTACGGGCCATCGTATGGCGCTGCTAGGTCGACGCAGCACTCATCGGCTGTGCAATCTTTGGACAGCTCGACCGCTTGCACTTTTTTAACGCAAGGGCATCGGCGATTTCAGAGACATGAGGTTACGGTCCGTCGAGTGAGGGCTTAGGCCGCCACAGCGACGCGGTTGCGTCCTCGGCGGTTCGCATTCAAGAGGGCAGAGCGGGCCCGCTTCAAAAGCGCCTCTGCATTATCTTCAACACCGCTCAGCTCAGCAATGCCAACGCTGGATGTCAGGCAGATCCGCTCGGATGTGGGGCTGAGAAACGGCTTCGCGGCGATCTGCGCACGCAACCTCTCGGCGATCTGGCCGGCGCGCACAATCGGTACGTCGGGCAGAACGATCAAGAAGTTCTCGCTGGACAACCTGCAAGTCAGGTTTACACCCCGCACGTTGCGTCGCAGACGCCGAGCGAATTCGATCAGAATGTAATCACCGATCCTATGTCCGTAACGCTCGTTGACGTCATTGAAAGCGTCGATGTCAACCATCATCACGGAGAGCTGACGGCTGCCCTCGTTAGCGTCTTCGATGAGTGAGGATAGATGGCTGTCGAGATAACGACGATTGTGAAGTCCGGTCAGACCATCGGTGATGGCCTGTTCGGCGCTCTGCTGGAGTCGGTCGCAAAGGTAATCGGTGTGTCGCTGGCGTTTGACTTGCGTTTTAACACGAACCAGCAGCTCATGGCTTTCCACGGGGCGCACCAGATAATCGTTCACGCCGGAGTCGAGTCCGCGTAGCAGACGAGCATCACTTCCTTCATCAACAAGCACGATGATCGGCAGATGGCGGGTGGCATCGCGCTGGCGCATTTGCGTGCATAGATTGAGGCCATCACCACCATCGAGGCTGAGGGAGACGAGAACGAGGTCGAAGGATTCTTCGCAGAGCCGTTCAAAGGCGCGCCCAACGGAAGGCTCGACGACGGTGTCGTGAAATTTTGCTAGGGTGCGCTCAAGCCTCTGGGCGGAGCGGGCGTGGTCATCGACCACCATGACGCGGCCGAAATCACCCGAAAGCGCGCGCTCCAGATCTGCGTTCTCGGAGACACCGAGCTGGCGACCGGTGGCGGCACGCATCAACACCTCGTCGCTCAACGTCTTTAAGCGCGCCAGGTTCTTGACCCGGGTAATGAGAGCGATCTCGTCAACCGGCTTTGTCAGAAAGTCATCGGCGCCGCATTCCAAACCCTGCAACTTATCGGAAGGCCGATCGAGAGCGGTGACCATGACGACCGGGATGTGTTGGGTCTTGGGGGATTTCTTGAGACGCCGGCACACTTCGAAGCCGTCGGTCCCGGGCATCATGACATCCAGCAAGACGACATCGACGCGGTCGTTGGCGCAGATCTCAAGCGCCTCGATTCCTGAATAGGCTGTCAGTACCTGGAAGTACTCTGCTCCGAGGCGGGCTTCGAGCAACTTTACATTTGCTGGAATGTCGTCGACGACGAGGACGCGGGCACTCATTTTAAAAACTCGCTCTTGTATGGCTGCCGTAGCGGCAACTAGGCTCCCTCGACGAACTGCCGGACGGTCTCGAGGAAACTGGCCACTGATATCGGTTTAGAGATGTAGGCCTCGCAGCCGCCAGATCGGATCCGCTCCTCGTCACCTTTCATGGCGAAAGCGGTTACCGCAACGACTGGGATCTCGCGAAGCTGATCATCTTCCTTAAGCCACCTTGTGACCTCGAGGCCTGAAACCTCCGGCAGCTGGATGTCCATTAAAATGAGGTCCGGGCGATGCTCGCGCGCAAGTGCGAGTGCATCGAGCCCGTTACGGGTCTGAACGGTAACGTAACCGTGGGCATCCAACAGATCGTGGAAGAGCTTCATGTTGAGCTCGTTGTCCTCGACAATCAGGACCTTTTTCGCCATTGAACGCGTCTCCGGTCGGAAGCTGTCGACGACAACACCTGTCTGCTGATACGTCATGGGATAACTGCCTATGCTGTTCCCTGCGTTTTGCACCGATTCTCTCGAATCGTCGCTTGCCACAATATGCGCCAGCAGCAGTAACCAACAATTTAAGCGGCCCAATGCCTTTTCAGGAGGGTAAAGCGACTATGGCCAAGCGTTCCAAAACGCGAATGTCGCTTTCGGATGCAGAGACCTTGGCGTTGCAGATCCTGGGATTTCTCGCGGAGGACGGGCCGAGACTCAGCAGGTTTCTGAATTCAACGGGCGTGCGCCCCGAAGAATTGCAGTCAAACGCCGGCGAACCAGCGATGCTGCTGGCCGTCACGCAGCATCTACTGGAGGATGAATCGCTTCTATTGGTGTTCGCCAGTCATGCCGGGATTGCGCCAGAACAGGTCGGCCAGGCCCACCGTTTGCTCGGTGATCAGAGTTGATTATGACCACAAATGCAAAAGACCATCTCCGAATCGGCGTTGATCTTGGCGGCACCAAAATCGAAGGATTGGCGCTTGGTGTGGATGGAGTTGTACTAGCACGCCGGCGCATTGCCGCACCGCGTGAGGACTATGCGGCAACGCTGGGGGCTATCAACGGAGTTGTAACGGCGTTAGTCGCGGACGTTGGCCCCTATGCGGTCTCGGTAACGGCGACGGTCGGCATTGGAATGCCGGGTTCGATTTCGCCGGCCTCGGGCTTGGTGCAAAACGCAAACTCGCATTGGCTCAACGGCCGAACCTTCGACAAGGACTTACGCGAGGCTCTCGGATTCCCGGTCAGGTTCGCGAATGACGCCAACTGTTTCACTTTATCCGAAGCTGTGGACGGTGCCGGCGCCGGTGCTACATCCGCGTTCGGTGTCATCCTTGGCACAGGTGTTGGAGGCGGTCTCGTCCTAGGAGGCCGTCTTGTCGACGGACCACGCGGAATCTGCGGAGAATGGGGGCACAACTCGCTGCCGTGGCCCACCGGCTGCGAAACTCCCGGTCCCGCTTGCTGGTGCGGTCGCCACGGCTGCCTCGAATCTTGGGTGTCCGGTCCGGCGCTAGAAAGAGATCATTGCCGCGAGACAGGCGAGAACCTCAGCACGGAGGAGATTTCAGCGCAAGCAGAGCACGGAGACGCGGCCGCCGTTGCTTCTCTGGCTCGTCACACGCAGCGACTTGCGCGGGGGTTGGCCCACGTCATTAATATCATCGACCCGGAGGTGATTGTGCTTGGCGGTGGATTATCAAATCTCGCACATCTTTACCGCGATCTTCCAGCGGCAATCGCGCCGCATCTTTTCACCGACGCGCCAAGTGTGCGGGTTTTACCGCCGCGATGGGGCGACGCCAGCGGCGTGCGCGGCGCCGCGTGGTTATGGGATTGAAACGTCCGTGAGTTTGCCGGCGATGCTACTTGCCGGCGCCACAGTCCTCCGCCTCCAGGAGGGTCAGTTCGGTGAGTTCACCACGGATCGCGAAGTCGCCGTAGTCGATCAGAAGCCGGCTTGAAATACCGTTCTGGTGGAAGCGGAAGGCCAATTCATAGCTCGGAGCGGCATCCGTGCCTTTCGCCTCAGGTTCGTAGTAGCTGATGGCTACCGGCCAGGCGGTCAGAGAATCGAGCTTTGCGACCTTCCTGAGTTTTTCGGGGACACCGTTGAGGGCAGTCGCCTCGGGCAATGCATTGCCAATAAAGGAATTGGTATCGAAGACTGTCTCGCCTTGCTCGGAACCATCATAAAGCCGAGCAGGAAGCTGGCGGCGGCCATCTTGAGCGGCTTCGAGGAGCGCGATGGAATGCTGGATGGGGAAGTATACCTCACGACCGAGTTTCAGAGCCCGGTTCGCCGGCTTTGTAAGTTCGACGGAGATCTCTCCGTTTTTTGGTTTTCGCCCAGCTACGCCCTCGGTCGTCTCGGTCAGTTCCTTGCCGCGATATTGGCTGAGGAAGAAGCGCATTTTGTCGCCAGCGGCGGCTTCCCAGCTCGAGGTCCGCAAATCGTTCAGTATCGATGCTCCGTTGCGGTCGACCACCCGCGTAACGAAACGCATGTTCTGTGTGTAACCAGTGCATTTGCCGCCGGCTAATTCATAGACCATACGGCCAGTCATATCGGTGATGCCTGAAGCAGATGTCGAGCGCTCCAGAGTGATTTCGTAAACCGCCTGGTGGGGCGCCAGTGCGACTCCGCCGGCCACGGCTGATTGAGCGGCCGGGACGAGTAGGGCGGGCAAAACCAGTGGTAACGTAAATGCGCGGCAGACGCGCGAAGCTTCGTTCATCCGTTTCTCCAGTTCTTGGCGCCTGGGCTCAAGGCGTCATTAGACGTGGTGTCTACTTAGGACAGCATGCCTTCTGCGGCAAAGAGCTCTCGCAAGGCTGCTTACGATCATGTTAGCCAACACCACTTGTTGACTCCAGATTAAAGGCTTGACCATGACCGATGCAGTCCTCGCGCGGCTTGAAGCGTTAAATCTGCAGCTGCCAGCTGCGCCAGCGCCGTTAGCCACGTATGTCCCCTATTTGTTCATTGATCAGCTGCTGTTTATCTCTGGTCAAATCTCAAAAGCAGGCGACGGATCGATCCTGTCGGGCCGGTTGGGAGCCGACCTCACCGTCGATCAGGGCCGCAAGGCCGCCAAGCTGTGCGCCTTGAATATCCTGGCTCAGGCACATGCCGCACTGGGCCGGCTCGACCGCATTGCGCACGTCGTGCGGCTAACAGGATATGTCAATGCGTCACCAGACTTCACGGATCATCCACTGGTCATAAACGGCGCATCCGACCTAATGGTGGACGTGCTGCGTGACGCCGGCAAGCACACGCGGGCGGCATTCGGGGTCTCTGGTTTGCCTGCTGGCTGCGCTGTGGAAATCGACGCGATTATCCAGGTCACTGCGACCTAGGCTGGTCCTGACACATGGGATTGCCGGGCTGCTTTACTGCTCTGCGGGCGGTTATCAGTAGATACCGCGGATACGGCGGCGGAGACGCAGCTGATTGGCGATCGTCCGGTTTCGCCAGGCTTGGAACTGTCGGTAATTGCGACCGCCCCGTCGCCGGACGTGGCGTGGCCGTCTGGCACTCCTGCGCTTGCTGGCGTGGCGCCGCCTTGCGTCGGCGCGTCGGCGTTGCACGGCACGACGGTCCAGCCGCTGGGCCCGACGCGTGTGTTGGATTCGGCGTGCCTGCGCCTTGCGGCGTGCGGCGGCATCCTGGCGAGCGTTGATTGTGCGACTTTCGCTTACCCACGTGTCGTCGGTTGCCGCTAATTGCGGTCCCCGTGCCGGCGGCAGCTGCTCGTTACTGTACTGCTGTGAAGGCGGGAGAGGTGTCTCCGCCGCATCGATGGAGGTCAAGCGTCGAGGCGTCCGAAGGACGCGCCTCTGGTGGACGGCGGCTTCAGACGCACCGATCGTGGCGGCACTTCGCGGAGGATCGTCCGCGAGCTTTGTGAATTGCGTCTTTGGTGGTTGCGGGGCTGCTTTCTTTACGAGCCTTGTCGGGGGCGCGATGGACCCTGTGGTGATTCCGGCAGGGCGATCAGCGACTGGTGGCCCGCCAAGCGAACTTCTGGTGAAGGTATCGAAGGACGGCTTTGCTCTAGGAGCTGACGCAACCTTCTGATGAAGGCCTTCGCGCATCGGATTCCGTCCCGAACCAGCGACCGGCAAGACCTTACGCCCCGGCAACACGACAACGACGTTTTGCTCTTTTGTAGCCTTACGGAATGCCGACCAGTTCAGAGCCCCGTTTGACCTGGCAGGACCACGCACGGGAAGTGGTGGGAGGGTGTTGAGTACAGCTTTCTTCGGCGGATGGAGTACCGAGGGCGATAAGGTGGGTGCCAAACTGCTGTTGCCAAGGCTTGCGACCCGGCGCTCGAGTGGACGAGCCCGCACGGGACCGGAGTGTCCGACCACAACGGCCTGCTCCGCGTCTATCACTCTGATTTCTTGCATGGATTCGCGATCCAGGTGATGGGGGGCAGACTGGACGATCTGGCGTCCGTCGACAAAGGTGAGCCAGCCGGCTGGACCAACCGCCGCTTGGCGATTGTCGGCCACCGAAAACACTGAGGAATAGCCATAAACGCCAGCGGCAAATGTGGCTGCGACGATTCCGAAGGTACTGAACCGCATTGCGATAGCTCCCGCCGGCAAAGGTTGTCGATGCCATCGGTCGAATACGACGGCAAACACACGCCCTAATCAACGGAGTGGCTCTTCAAACCGGGAACAGCTCCCGTGCTATACCCTGTCCGATTGCGGAGTACTCTTCCATCCACGGGCGGTCGATGCAACAGGCCGAATGAAGGAAGTGAGTTTCGCTCCTGTTGTAATGTTGACGCTGTGTCCACAAATCGAATCGTGAAGCTAGTATTATCTCGACCGGTGCCAGTGAGATTCTTCGGCACTCGGTCTGATCCTTTCTGCGCCGCTGGCGTAAGCTTATTGACATTGTGTGACAGCCCAGGCGTCTCATGACCGAGCAAGACCAGGACATTACCCCGGAGGACGAGACCGCGGGGACGGGCGAAAAAGATGGGACCCTCACGGTCCGTGTCGTCGACAGTCTCAAGCAAATCGAAGCGGCGACGTTCGACGCTTATGCCAATCCCGATTCGAAACGCTTTAATCCCTTCGTTACGTACGACTTCCTCGAAGCACTTGAGACTACGGGGTGCGTCAACGCGGATGCCGGGTGGCTGCCGCAGCATCTGATTCTCGAGGATGCGGATGGCCGCATCGCCGGTATCATGCCGGCCTATCTAAAATCGCACAGTCAAGGCGAATTCGTCTTCGACTACGGCTGGGCCGACGCCTATGAGCGGGCGGGTGGCAATTATTATCCCAAACTGCAGGTCTCCGTGCCGTTCACGCCAGTGCCCGGGCCGCGCATTATGGTCCGTCAGGACTGCGACGCTGAAAAACACGAGCGACTACTTGCGGCTGCGGCCGTCGAAGTCTCCAAGCGACACGGGATTTCCTCGTTTCACATCACGTTTTTGGAAGTGGCCCCGTGGCGCAGGCTCGGTGAATTTGGGCTCCTTCAACGTACCGATCAGCAATTCCACTTCGCCAACCCGGGCTACGGATCGTTTCAGGACTTTCTTGACACGCTTACCTCACGCAAACGCAAGGCGCTGCGGAAGGAACGTGCCCAGGCCTTAGAGGCTGGCATTGTGATCGAGCATGTCACCGGCTCAGACATCACGGATGCGCATTGGGATGCGTTTTACCGATTCTACGTCGACACCGGTTCACGAAAATGGGGCGACCCCTATCTCAATCGAGAGTTCTTCTCCGAGCTCGGCCAACGTATGGCCGATTGCTGCCTGTTGGTTTTCGCCAAGCGCGATGGCTGCTACATCGCCGGGGCGCTCAATTTTATCGGCGGCGACTGTCTTTATGGGCGCTATTGGGGCGCGATTGAGCACCACCCGTTCTTGCACTTTGAGATTTGCTATTATCAGGCCATCGACTACGCCATCGCGCATGGCCTGCCGCGTGTCGAGGCCGGCGCCCAAGGCCAGCATAAGCTGGCTCGCGGTTATGTCCCGCAAACAACCTATTCGTTGCACTGGTTTGCCGACCAGGGACTATGGGATGCAGTGGAACGGTTTCTCAAAGTCGAACGCCATCATGTGGAACGCACCAAGCACGCCCTACTCGACCTTGCTCCGTTCAAAAAAGAAAGGGGGCAGCCGGAAGGGGATTGACCTTCGCGCTGCAAGCCGAGATAGCTGCGGCCGGGTTTGTACTTTGCAATTTGCAATTCCATCACCCGCCCAATCCGCATTGGTGAGTACCGCAAACTAGGACAACAGGGAGGCTTACCGTGAGCTCCAGCTATGACGCCGATAACATCTTTGCCAAAATTCTGCGCGGCGAAATTCCCTGTCACAGGGTCTACGAGGATGACAACGCCCTTGCCTTCATGGATGTGATGCCGCAATCGGCAGGGCACGTACTGATTGCACCGAAGGCACCATCGCGGAACCTGCTTGATGCCGATCCGGCAGTGCTTGCAGCGGTCATTCCCTTGTTGCAGCGGATCGCAACTGCCGCCAAGCGGGCATTCGAGGCGGATGGCGTTTCGGTGATGCAGTTCAATGAAGCCGCCGGAGGACAGACCGTCTTCCATCTGCACTTTCACGTCATTCCGCGATACGAGGGTACGCCGCTGCACTCGCATGGCCGTGGAATGGAGGAGCCCGAAGTCTTGGCCGCCAACGCGGAGAAACTGCGCTCTGCGCTGGAAGCTCTTAGCTGAGCGAAGCGGGCTGACCGGTGCGGCTTCAGGTTCGTATTCAATTGCGGGGTAGCCGGAAAGGATTTCAGTCATGTCCAAAATTCTCATTATGGGGGCGAGCCGCGGCATCGGGCTTGAAACGGTGAGAGCCGCGCTTGAGGCTGGGCACGAGGTGCGTGCATTCGCGAGGTCGGCAGACAGCGTTACGATCGAAAACGCGAAGCTCGAGAAGCTGACCGGCGATGCGCTCGGGGTGGGCGATGTAAGAAATGCACTGGCCGGGGTGGACATCGTCATCCAGACACTTGGGGCAGCGATCAATCCGGACACCATACTGCACGGCACGCGGCTTTTTTCCGAAGCCACGCGCGTTCTTGTCGATGCGATGGTTGCGGAGGGAGTAAAACGGCTCATCTGCGTTACGGGCATCGGTGCGGGAGATAGCCGTGAACATCTCGGGATAGCCTACAGGCTTGCTTTCACGTTTAGCCTCAGGCGGATCTACGACGACAAGGATGTGCAGGAGCAGATGGTCCGCAGTTCGGGGCTCGATTGGACACTGGTGCGTCCGGGGCTACTCAGGGACGGCCGCGCCACAGGGCTCTATCAGGTGCTCGAAAAGCCGGAGGATTGGAAAGTTGGGCCGGTGCGCCGTGCCGACGTCGCGCTGTTCCTTGTCGATGAGGCGGAGCGAGGGACTTGCCGCGGCAAGGCGCCCGTCATCATTGCATGATCAGCTGCATGATCAGCAGAACGGTGGCCGAACCAAAAACCCCGGCGCCAAGGTGCCGTTGTGTGCCCAAGTAAATCGCAATGCCCGCGGCAAAAGCGATAAGGCGGATCAACAACGGTACTTCTGAAAGAGCACCAACAGGAAACATCACAAGGCGCGTAACAAGACCCGCGACCAAGGCCGTCGAGACGGCTCGAACCCACGCGAAGATTTCACTTTGGGCATCAAGTCCGTGGCCGAGATAGAGCCCGAGCCAGCGGAAAGGCTCGTGTGCCACCAGCGCGATGACCAACAACAGCAGTGTGCCTTCAAATGAAGTCAGCAAGCCGTCGCTCATTCATCATCCTCGAAAAAACCGTCAAATTGCTTGCCAGCAACGTAGGCCGCCGACCCGCCAATGAGCCCGGTAAAAAGAAGGTCCAAACCCGGTGTCAGCATGTAAAGCGGAGGGCCCAGCAGGGCCCCGATGACTATGGCCAGCCAGTCCACGGTCAGGCGGGCAGCGGCCATCAAGGACAAGAAGAAATAGATAGGTGTCAGGAACAGTAGGCACGCTGAGATCGCAGGCGGCACCGAGCCGGCCAGCTCAAAACCGAGGGCGGTCCCAATTAGTGTCGCCGTGACCATACCGGTGCCGATGCCAAGAAACATCGTCATACGCTGCCAGTCCGGCAGCTTCGATAGGAGGCGCATACCTTCAAACCAGGCGGTAATGGCGACGAAGTGCGCCGCCGTCAAGCGCTGCCACAAGGCCGTTCGAGCCCCGGTCAGCAAGGGCATGATCGTTACCATCATGGGAACGAGGCGCACACCAGTGAGCGCGACGGCAAGAGCGCCGCCGATGATGGACCCTCCACGCGCGAGCTGGTCCATCATCACCACTTGCGCCGGCAGCGCGAAGAAGACCGCCATCATGAAGATGGCGTTGAACAGCGACATGCCTGCATCGTTTGCGAGCGCGCCGAACCCAGCGGCACTGGCAAGAAGGATCGCGCCAGGCGTCGAAAGCGCGACGCGCAGGCCATTCACAAAGGTACAGGAGCCGTGTCCCTGAGTGTTACTCTCGACGCCTTCGGCTTTATTGCCTGTCTCCTGGTCCACGCCCTTCAGTGACCATAGAAGATCCGGCCCTCGCGGTCGGGCACGGTGTGGAAGAGTATGTCGAACTTTTCGGCGTGAGCGCGTATCGCATTGTCATGGACTGAACCGCTCGTGGCAAAAACCGCCTTGACCTTGCGGCGGGCCAAGTGATCAAGGGCGTCGGCAAAGGAGAAATAGGAGTCGCTGCAGACGGCGGCTCCATTGAGCATTTGCGTGCGCTGTGTCAGCTTGGCATGCTGAACCACGTTCTCGCTCGCGGTAACCCGCTGTACGTGACCGGCGGCGTTGGCAATCAGCATGTTATCCTTGACGACACTGATGCAGCTCGACGGACTTGCGGCACACACGCCCCAGGCCAGGCACATATCCGCGCTCAGCGCCGTGTCCCACTCGGCTGGCAGGGTGGGTACGAACGGGTTGGGTTGTTGGGAGACCGTGGCGCCGCGGATCGCGTGGCTGATCAATTCCTGGCGCAGCGCATGCCGGCCGAGATTGCGCAGCTCCGGATTGGCCAATAGATGGCATTTGCCTTTGCGCCGGAGAAAGTAGGCGGCGGCGGCCGGCTCGATCAGCGGTGCGGCGATGCCGAGGAAGGGCCGGTCCTGTCCCATCCACTGGCGGATCTTGTAGGCGGTCTGTTCGGTGATATCGACGTTGGTCACCAGAAACGAACCGAACGTGGAACGAAATTCGTTCTCTATTGCGAGCTTGATGACGCTATCGGAAGTGCCGGTGACGGCCGAAAACGGACAGCCATGCGTTGTCAGCATCGCCATCTTGGGGACCTCGCCGATGTTCGCTTCATAGGCGGCAGCGACCCGTGTGATGACCTCCAGCGACGTGTCGAACTCCTTCAGGGTCGACCAGCTCATGGAGGCTGCATCACTTAAAACCGGAGTGCCCTCGGGCGTCGTGAACCGCGTTATAGCCAGTGGCTCTTGACTGCCAGCATCAACCGTCACGAAACCGCGTTGTTGTGGGTTCTCTCCGTAATTCAGGGCGATCGTTCCCATGGATGCATTTTCTCCGTTTTTTCCGCGATCTATTCGACTGCTGTATCACAGCCCGAATGCGCACGCTCGGCAAGGTCGCACTTTGCCCAACAGGAGGCAAAGCAACCAAGACGCATGCCGAAACGTTTTTTGAAAAAAGAAAAGGTGGGGCAGGCCCCACCTCTTCATAACATACCGGTTCGTCTGCCCGGTCAGTCCCGCTTCTTGCGCGGGACACCCGGAACGGCACCAGAACCGCTGCCGCCCTTGCCGGATGGTTTATCTTTCTTGCCCTTGGGGCTTGGCAGAGCTTTGCGCGGCGAAGCTGAAACAAGCGCGGCCTGAGGCTCATCTTCATCGATGTCGTCACCGACCTCATCGGAACCATCATCGACTGATTCAGGCTTCTTGCTGGAGGGATCGGCGGGTAGATACTCGAAATCGAGCCGGCGATCGTCCTCCTCGCCCTCGACGACGACCTTTACGGTGCCGCCGTGTTCGAGGCTGCCGAAAAGCAGTTCCTCCGCGAGCGGTTTTTTGATGTGCTCTTGAATGACGCGGGCCAGCGGACGGGCGCCGAACTTCTCGTCATAGCCCTTTGCGCCGATCCACTTGCTTGCCTCGGGGCTCAGTTCGATGGTCACACCGCGATCGGCAAGTTGGGCTTCCAGCTGGAAGACGAACTTCTCGACAACCTTCTCGATTACGTCGGCCGACAATCCCGCGAACGGTATGACGGCGTCGAGCCTGTTGCGGAACTCCGGTGTGAACAGCTTGTTGATGGCTTCGGTATCATCGCCCTCACGCTTGATGCGGTTGAAGCCGATCGGGGCCTTGGCCATCATGCTGGCGCCGGCGTTCGACGTCATGATGAGAATGACGTTGCGGAAGTCGACGGACTTGCCGTTGTGGTCGGTCAGCTTACCGTGGTCCATGACCTGCAAGAGTATGTTGAAGAGGTCGGGATGCGCCTTCTCAATCTCATCGAGGAGCAGCACCGAATGCGGATGCTGATCGATACCGTCGGTGAGAAGCCCGCCCTGATCAAAGCCGACGTAACCTGGAGGCGCACCGATCAAACGCGAGACCGTGTGTTTTTCCATGTACTCGGACATATCAAAGCGCAACAACTCCACGCCCATCAGATTGGCTAGCTGCTTGGCAACCTCCGTCTTGCCGACGCCGGTCGGACCGGTGAACAGGTAGCAGCCGATCGGCTTTTCGGGCTCACGCAGGCCAGCACGCGATAGTTTGATGGCACTCGACAGCGCAACGATCGCTTCGTTTTGACCGAAGACGAGACGCTTCAAATCCTTCTCCAGGTTGGAAAGGACTTCGGCGTCGGACTTGGTGACCGTCTTTGGCGGAATCCGCGCCATGGTCGCGACGGTCGCCTCGACTTCCTTGGTCGTGATGCGCTTTTTGCGTTTTTCTTCCGGCACCAACATCTGAGAGGCGCCGGTTTCATCAATCACGTCGATGGCTTTATCGGGCAACTTGCGATCGTTGATGTACTTGGCCGACAGCTCTACGGCCGCTCGGACGGCTTCGTTGGTGTACTTGAGCTGGTGGAATTCCTCGAAGTAGGGCTTGAGGCCCTTGAGGATCTCAACAGCGTCCTCGACCGTCGGTTCCTTGACATCGATTTTTTGGAAGCGGCGAACGAGCGCGCGATCCTTTTCGAAGTGCTGGCGGTACTCTTTGTAGGTGGTTGAACCGATACAGCGCAGCGATCCCGCCTGAAGCGCCGGCTTCAGCAGGTTGGATGCATCCATGGCCCCGCCCGAGGTGGCACCGGCGCCGATCACCGTGTGGATCTCGTCGATGAAGAGAATCGCACCGGGATAGTTCTCGACTTCCTTCATCACCGCTTTAAGCCGCTCTTCGAAGTCGCCGCGATAGCGGGTTCCGGCGAGCAGTGCGCCCATATCGAGTGAGAAGATCGTTGCGCTCCGGAGAACTTCAGGCACCTCGGCGCGGATGATCTTGCGGGCGAGCCCCTCGGCGATGGCGGTTTTACCGACGCCGGGATCACCAACTAGGAGCGGGTTGTTCTTCTGGCGCCTGCACAGAACCTGAATGGTGCGCAGCACTTCCTTCTCGCGGCCGATGAGTGGATCGATCTTGCCGTCGCGCGCCTTCTTGTTGAGGTTGATGCAATAAGAGTTCAGCGCATCTTGGCCGCCCTTGCGGTCCTCTTGGCCTTCGACTTCCTCCTCGGCGCCATGCGGCGGCCGGCTCTCGGACATTCCCGGGCGTTTGGCGATGCCGTGGCTGATGTACTGGACCGCATCAAACCGCGTCATCTCCTGCTCTTGCAGGAAGAAGGCCGCGTGACTTTCCCGCTCGGCGAAGATGGCGACAAGCACGTTGGCGCCGGTCACTTCTTCTCGCCCGGAGGACTGCACGTGCACGACCGCGCGATGTATCACACGCTGGAAACCGTTGGTAGGAGTCGCCTCGTCGGTCGATTCGGAGATCAGATCTTCCAACTCGGCGTCGAGATAATCGGTAACCCGCTCGCGCAAGGAATCGAGGTCGACATTACAGGCGCGCATGACGCCGACCGCATCGCGGTCGTCGACTAATGCAAGCAGAAGATGCTCGAGCGTGGCGTATTCGTGCTTACGCTCGTTGGCATATTCCAGCGCACGGTGAAGTGCGGATTCGAGGCTTTTTGAGAACGATGGCACGAGAACCTACTCTTTCTCCATAGTGCACTGCAGCGGATGTTGATGCTGCCGGGAGAAGTCCATGACTTGCGTCACCTTCGTCTCGGCAACCTCATATGTGTAAACTCCACAGATCCCTACGCCCTTTTGATGGACATGGAGCATTATGCGGGTGGCCTCTTCACGGCCCTTGTTGAAAAAACGTTCGAGAACATGGACCACGAATTCCATCGGTGTGTAGTCATCATTTAGCAGCAAAACCTTGTAAAGACTAGGCTTTTTCGTCTCTGGCCGGGTCTTCGTAACGATGCCGGTTTGATTCTCATCGTTTGAATCACCGTCGTCTGGACCCATCACTGCCGACATCCGCAGCACCGGTGGGTCGAATAGTTCGAAATCGGCCTCCTGATGCGTGCCGTTCACGTGCACTGGTGTTTCCCTCAGCATGTCTTCAGTGGGTCTTCAACTTCAGCGGCATACCCACAGCGGACAGCAGGCACCCGAATTCCATTTTCGCCCAACCCTGGCCAATGGGCAATGATGGTCGAACCGCCAACAAGCCGAGCTGATCGCTTTTTCCAATCCTTAGATGGGAACATATCGGGACACAAAAAAGGCCCGGTGTCGACCGGGCCTCTTACAGTATGCAAATGTATGACGACCAGGCGATGCCCGGGCCGATCCGTTCAGGGCAACTGAGCTTCGATCAGTTGGTGAACTGGAAAGCCTTTTCGAGCGGCTTGGAAGCGTCCTTGGCCATGTTCGCGTACATGCCGCCGACCTTCGTCATCTGGTGCATGTACTCGTCATAGGCGCGCTTGGCGAAGCTCGACTGGATCTCGAAAGCCTGATCTAGCGACTTGGCGGACATCAGCTTTTCGAACGTCGCTGTCGAATCTTCGTACGAGCGCCGCGTGTAATCGGTCATCTCGGCGGCAATAGCCTGCCAACCCTTGTTCCACTCACCCATGAGCTTCATCGATGCTTCGATGCTCTGCTGGTTGAGTTTTTGAAACTCTTCGAAGCCCTTAATCGACTCGAAACCCTTCATGGTTTCGAAGCCCTTCATCATGTTGAATTCCATTATAGTTCTCCTACTGGATAGCGCTTGAAGGCGGGTGCGCTCTAGCAATGCGCATCGCCGCTACCTCCTCGATCACTTAAAGTAACGCATCTTGGAAGCTGACAAGACCCATCCAAGCAGATTTTGTTGCATTGCACAATAGGCCGGTAGTCGATGATGAAGATTCTTGCTCATTTTGCTGGCAAATCCCCGCAAACCGCCATTTCGCAAGGATATGCGGCGCCTTAGAACGTGATTCACGAATTTATGGGATGCTCTGGCGCTAACGGGGGCCTTCTAAGCTGCAAATCCATGACTTGGTTCAGCGCCCGTTAACCGACGGTGTGGTGGAAACGGACCGGTCCGTCGAAGCTATGGGGAATCGACGGCGGTGCCGCAAATAGGTCACGAAGAGATGGTCTCAACGTCTCATATGAGCACGACGGGGATAAGCGTCGGTTTCGGACGCGGGCAAACATCATCCATGGCAACGAGAATCAAGTTGCATTTCGCAGGGGCGAGCTTGGCGTCCGCCTGCTGGATTTGCGCCGTGATGATTGCCGCAACGGCTTTTTTGTCGGTGCCGACACCTGCTCAATCGAAGAACTCGAAATATGCCTCGATCGCCTATGATGCGAATACGGGGAGCACGCTGTTTGAGACATTCGGAAGTGCGAAGCGCCACCCGGCATCACTAACCAAGATCATGACGCTCTACATCGTTTTTGATCTCATCAAAAAGGGGCGCCTCAACTACAATACGCTGATCCCGATTAGCGCACAGGCGG
>Ga0209013_10000747_pt1 | contig 29591 bp, 22 predicted proteins | sample Cruoilmetagenom2_FD_187291 | JGI IMG/M metagenome (GOLD analysis project Ga0209013, IMG submission 187291) | Oil polluted marine microbial communities from Coal Oil Point, Santa Barbara, California, USA - Sample 2 (SPAdes) (version 2) | ecosystem: Environmental > Aquatic > Marine > Oil seeps ...
CTGAGTTTCCATCCGGATCGAGATGCCCACCCCATAGGCCACTCGTTATCTCCAGCAGCCAGGCTTCGTCGGGATCGGCAATGGAGATGGACTCTCCTTCACTGCCGTAACCGTAGGTTTTTACAAGCGATGTAATTACTTCAACAGCTTCCCGTGCCGTTTTTGCCCTGAGTAGTGCCAAACGCATCAACTCCCAGTATTTTAAAGGCTGGTCTTTGTCCCACAACTCTTCTCTGCCCACAAAGGTTGTTTCCCCCACTGCCAGCTGATGTTCATTCATTAAAAAACCAATGATGGCATACGTGTGTGGCGCCTGATGAACCATGTATTTTTTACCGCTCATACTGGTAAAAGTCAGCGAATCATTTATAGAATGGTCCTGTGCTGCTGTTCTGTCGAGATGGTAGAGCCATTCACCATCGTTCAGGTACACCAGGTAAGCGGCACTGTCGGCAGAAGCACCTTTGGTTACGATCACATTGGTACAGGCCCACAGACCGGATGTGAACATACTCGTCAGAAAAAACAGTAAAAGTGATTTCTTCATGAAAAAAAATAAGTTAAACTTCACGCACCAGATGCACCTCATCGCTCAGTTGCCCCCTCGCCCCAGTCGCCTACTCGCTTAATGTCCTGATCCAATCACCTTAAACTGGTCACCTGTTTTTTCAATGATCAAACGGTAGAAGTCTTTGCTGTAACCTGGCTGGCTTAATTCAGGAGTAACATATTTGTAGCCTTCCGGCAACTCTTTTTTTGTTTTGACATTACCATCCATATACTTAACAAACAGGTGAGCATAAAGATTTTTCCATGTTTTGAAAACACGCTCGGCAACACCATTTGAATAGTTGGTAAGAAAAGCAACTGCTTGTTCTTTATCTGTTTCATACATAGTGGCAGCTGCTTCATCTATAGCCGGCGTAAAAGCTATAAACTCTTCTTCCAGTTTCTGCTGAACGGCTTCAATTTCAGGATGGATATAGCTGTACCGTGTATAGGCAAAGTTCTGTACCTGGTTGAAGATCCAGAATCCTGATGTTTCTGACCATTCCATCATCGAACCGTTGCCGACGGCAAAGTTATAAGGAATGCTCGTCATACTTGTGTACATAGGCATATAAACTGTTCCGGACGCATCGTCAACGCCAAACCAGAAGATGCCTCCTATCTTGTCAGGGAGCCAGCTACGCGATTGTGTGACAAATGAAAATCCTGTTTGCTGCGTAGTTGTCGCGCGTTCGTTGCAATAGGCTACACTGTCCACCTGCCAGGTTAAAGGTCTCCAGCGGTAAGGCAGGGCGAACGGGCCGGCACCTACATCTTTGCTCATGTCGAACTCGGTATTTTCCAGGTGGTCGCGCATAAAGCCCATCATATCATGGATACTGATTTTTTTGTCGGGCTTTATCCACAAAGGCATACGGTTGCTCGCATAATTCTTTGGTGTAATGGGCTCTCCTTCTTTATGTTCTTTAGGGTGTTGAATATCGCCTTTCACATAGTCCCAGTACTGATCCATACCGGCGGCTACTTTGTTAAACATAGTCCATACCCTGATTTCGCAGAACCGGGTGCCACCGAAACCAACTGGAGCATATACATCGGAAAAAGAGAAATCTTTGTCTTTTCCTTTATAGAAACCTTTGTCTTTGGCAAAAGAGATCACATCGTGGGCATATACCGTGGTAACGCCTTTGTTGAAAATATCCTCTAGATGTTCGGAGGTGATGGAGCTTTTGTTGTTGTCGAGCGGGAATGTGGTAATGCGTGCCTGGTTAGCATGTCCTGACACATAACCATCGGGGATCATGCGGGCAACCCATACAGCTCCTTTTTCACCTTCCCCTTTTCCAATGAGGTCCATGATCCATACTTCGTCTTTATCAGAAATGGAAAAAGACTCGCCTTCGCTGAGATAGCCGTATTCTTCTACAAGTTCAGCCATTATCTTAATCGCTTCTCTGGCTGATGTTGCCCGCTGAAGCGTTATATAGATCAGGCTGCCATAGTCCATTATCGATTCCGGTTGTGCATGAAGCTGATGCAGGCCGCCGTAAGTTGTCTCGCCAATAGCTACCTGATGCTCGTTCATATTGCCTACAACATTGTAGGTTACCGGAGCCTGTTTGATCTGACCCAGGTATTTTCCTGTATCCCATTCATACATATCCATCATGGTTCCTTCGGGCCAGGTAGCTGCAGGCCAGTGATACAGTTCACCGTACAATACGTGTGAGTCGGCTGCATAAGAGATCATAGTGGAGCCATCCGCAGATGCGCCTTTGGTGACCAGGTAATTAGTGCATGAATAAGCAGTGTTGCTTACCAGCACCAGGGCAATAAATACAACGAGTAAACGTACAAATTTTCTCATATCTATTTCAATTTTATAAGCTTTGAGTGAAAGCTGTAAGTAAATATTTAATGATTATTTATTTTTATTTAGAAAAAAAGAACTGCAAATTTAAGATAAACTTTGAACTTAAATACATAAAAAAAACAGAGCCGTCACGCGAAGGCTCTGTTTTTGAAGTATTAGCTGAATGCTGTGTTATTCCTGCATACGGTGTCTTCTTCTGGCTTCCTGCCGTAAATATAGAAAGGACTGCTTGATTTCTTCATCGCTTAAACCGGGTTCTTCTTCCAGTACTCTGGCTTTGTATTCGGAATAGGGCATATCTTCGATTTCTTCCAGCAGCTCACCGAGGTTTTCATCGTCTTCATAGGCCGCTTTCACATCATCTTCAGAAACTTCCGGAAACATATCTTCCGCAGTTATTTCCTCGTATTCGAATCCTTTCGGCACCTTAAAAATATCCTGCGGAACATCCGTATCGATCTGAACATCGGTAGCTGTTTCCACATCTTTTCCGTTGGCCGATTTCAGCGTAAGACCGTCCCAGGCCCAGATTTTCATCCTTGCATGTTGCCACACATCACATTCTTTTCCTAAAATGGTTTCCTGCCCGGTTTTCTTGAAACCCATATGTTCCAGGATATTTTCTGCTGTTTCTTCCCAGTTGCGATCGGGGTTGGCAAGCGCATAAGCGAGCGGGTTATGGACTTTTGCGGCAGACTCGTCATCGAAATCAATACTGATTACATCAGCACCGATCATAATGGAAGCGGTTTTTTCTACGGTTTTTTTATGACGGATTTCCTTGTATTCAGCTACTTTGTATCCACCCATGTCGATATAAAGTGTTTTGGCACCTTCTTCAGAGCCCTGAACATCGTAAGTCACAATGGCTGAGTTAAAACGGTATTTTTTATAATCTGCCGGATCTTTACTTTCAACATCCGCTTCATAACCTTCTACAAACTCGCTGTATTTTTGTATACCGTAAATGGTTGCCTCTTCGCCTTTTTCCCTGCCTTCCTTGGCTTTTTCAAACGCGGGGTCAGCAGCTTCAGCTTCGGCAAGTTCTCTGTCAGCTTTCTCCATAGCCTCATCTTCAGCCTGAACTCTGGCTTTTTCTTCTTTTTCAAGAGCATGTTCACGGACATCTCTTCTCACTTTGTTTCTGATGCTTCGTTGAATGCCGTACTGTGCCTGTCCTGCCGTTACAAGCAGAAAAGTAAAAAACAGCATAAGTAAAATTGTTTTTCTCATGGTAATTAATTTGGATTTGTTGTTACTAATAAGAATTAATTAGGTGTATTTTTTTCGGGCTAGAGCAGTTTAAGTGCCGCTTCTTTATCTTTAGCTAATTGTGCCTTCAGCGCCTCGATATTTTTAAACTTTTGTTCATCGCGGAGGCGGTCAACAAACGAAATAGTGATCTGATCGCCATAAATTTGCTGATCGAATTCAAAAATGTGAACTTCGATCGTCAGGTCGCCATGATCGATGGTGGGCCGGTAGCCGATATTGCTCATCCCTTTGTAAATCTTACCCATATACGCCACCCGGCAGGCATAAACACCAACGGCAGCGATTAGTTTGTATTCATCAGCCACTTCAATATTGGCGGTGGGAAAGCCGAGGTTGTGGCCAATTGATTGTCCTCTTACTACTTTTCCGGTGATGGAATATTCGTAACCCAGAAATGTATTTGCCGCAGCTACTTTTCCTGCTTCCAGAAATTTTCTGATCTTGGTTGAGCTTACGGTCACATCGTTCATGTATTGTGCCTCAACGCGGAGTACATCAAAACCCTCTTTTTGTCCTGTCTCTTTCAGCAATTCGAAACTACCCTCACGGTCTTTGCCAAAATGATGGTCGTGTCCGATAACAATAACTTTCGGCTGGATTTTTTCCAGGATCAGCTGCATAAACTCATCGGAAGTAAGGCTGGCAAATTCTTTGGTAAAAGGTATGATGACCAGGTGATCAATACCCGTATCTTCGATCCTGTTGATTTTTTTCTCCTGTGTATTGATAAATTTCAGGTGCCTGCTGTCGAGGCCCAGCACAATGCGCGGATGCGGATAAAAGGTAATGACCACCGTTTCACCGTCAATTTCGGCAGTTTTTTCCTTCATCTTTTCAAAGATAGCCCGGTGTCCCAGGTGTACACCGTCAAACGTGCCGATAGTGACCACAGCGTTTTTTACCGGTTCAAATTCCTTGATGCAGTTCGAAATATTCATTAATTAACGAATTGTTTTTTGATGATATACTCAACAATCTGAACGGCGTTAGTGGCAGCACCTTTACGCAGGTTGTCGGCAACGATCCACATATTGAGGGTGTTGGGTTGTGAAAAATCACGCCTCAGCCGTCCCACAAAAACGTCATCTTTTCCTTCGGCTATCAGGGGCATCGGGTACAGATTTCCTTCGGGCATATCAAAAACAACAACACCCGTCATGAAGCCTAAAAGACGTTTCAGGTCGTAGAAATCAAAATCATTTTCAAATTCAACATTTACCGCTTCCGCATGTCCATTGATCACCGGAACACGTACTACCGTGGCCGTAACACGCACATCGCTTTGGAGGATTTTCTGTGTTTCGTTTACCAGTTTGAGCTCTTCGGTGGTGTATCCTTCCTCTGTAAAGTCTCCGCCCTGCGGAATGACGTTCAGATCGATCTGATGAGGATAGTATTTTTCTCCTTCGCGTTTATTGCGTTCGTTCATCAGCTGATCGACGCCTCTGTTGCCGCTTCCGCTGACAGCCTGATACGTGGAAACCACTACACGTTTTACGCCGTATTTGTTGTTCAGCGGAAAAAGAACCATAACCAGCTGGATCGTGGAACAGTTAGGATTGGCAATAATTTTATGCTCGGCCGTCAGAATATTTCCGTTGATCTCAGGAACGATCAGGGGGACGTTGTCGTGCATACGCCATGCCGACGAATTGTCGATCACAGTAGTTCCTGCTTCCTTAAATTTAGGTGCCCATTCTAGGGATATAAGGGCTCCGGCAGAAAAAATAGCAACATCTGGCTTTTGCTCTACGGCCTCTTCAAGAGAAACAATGTTGTATGCTTTCCCAGAGAATTCTATTGTTTTTCCAACCGATTTTCCAGAAGCCACAGGAATAAATTCTGTAAGGGGAATTCGTCTTGACTCAAGCACTTTAATAATCTCCCTGCCCACAAGTCCTGTCGCACCAATTACAGCAATCTTCATTTTTTTTTAAATTTACCGTTAATTAATAACGTAGGGGATGCAAAATTATAAAAAATGAGATACGGATTGGTTTTGCTTCTTTGGTTTCCGCTGCTTTTGCAGGCGCAGGTTTTTGACGACTTCGAAGATGGAGACTTTTCCCAGAACCCGCCGTGGACAGGTACGGACACAACATTTATCGTAAATAGCAACAAACAACTACAGTTGCAGGCGGAAGCAGCAGGAATATCATGGCTGAGCACTCCCAACACTATGATGGATGAAACCGAATGGAAGTTTTACATTAAAATGTCCTTCAGCCCGTCTTCCAACAACAACGGACGATTTTACCTGGTGAGCGATCAGCAGGATGTAACACAAGCAGTAAACGGATATTTTTTACAGTTTGGCGAGTCGGGCAGCAATGATGTCATTGAGTTATTCCGTCAGGACGGCGAGAGCTTTGTGTCGGTATGCCGTGGCACAGAAGGACTGATTGCTTCATCATTTGCTATGGGAATTAAAGTGATCAGGGAAGAAGCGGGAAACTGGCGTGTGTTTGCCGACCCGGCAGGAGGAGAAAATTATACACCGCAGGGCGAAGGGACCGACAACACCTATACCTCAACATCTTTTATAGGGGTCTATTGTAAATATACCGTCAGTAACAACACTAAATTTTATTTCGATAATATTTATGCAGGAAATATAATTGTTGACAATGACCCACCTGTACTGCTTTCGGTGAATGCGGATACAGACTCTACTTTAATACTGCATTTCAATGAAGCATTGGAACCGGAAAGTGTAGGAAACATAAATAATTATACCGTTGATCTGGGAATAGAAAATCCGGTAGATGCTGTACCTGAAGAAGGTAATCCGGCGCTGGTGGCCTTACATTTTTCGGGCAAGTTTGAAAACGGACGGAAATATACGATTAGTGTCACCGGTGTACGTGATCTGGCAGAAAATGTCATGATGCCACAGCAGATGGAATTTACCTGGTTTGTTGCAGCATCATCTGACGTGGTGATCAACGAAATTATGGCGGATCCGTCTCCTCAGGTAGGCTTGCCAAACTATGAATATATTGAACTTTACAACCAGACGGATGCCATCGTTAATCTGGACAACTGGGTACTGACTGTCGGGTCAGGAGAAAAAACATTTGAGTATGTGTCTATTGACCCCGGTGGATATCTCATTGTTGCTAAAGACGATGCAGAGGCGGAATTATCTATGTTCGGGCCTTTTTACGGTTTCAGCAGTTTTTCGCTGACTAATTCCGGACAATTACTCGAATTACGTAGCAACATGGGGGACTTTATTTCTGCCGTTACCTATTCGGACAACTGGTACAAGGATCCGGACAAGGAAGACGGCGGCTGGTCGTTGGAGCAGATCAATCCAGAAAACAGTTGTTCGGGCGGCGACAACTGGCAAGCATCGGAAGAGGCGAAAGGGGGCACACCCGGAACACAGAACTCGGTGTACAGTGCGCTGGTACTGTATCCTGAAGTGGACCATTTTGAGCTGTTTGCCAATAATATAGTACATCTGTATTTCAATCAGGCAATGAATTCCGAAAGCATGGAAGAAATTACAGCTTACACGGTGACCGGAAGTATTGGTAATCCTTCTGTTGTTTATGCCTACCCTGACCAGCCAGATTTTGCCGAGCTTTATTTTTCCGAGGCATTTCAGCTGGGTACTATTTATGAACTGACCATCTCTTCCACACTGAAAAATTGCCGGGGCATGCACATGCTGAACGATACCCTTATTACTTTCGGGCTGGCTGAAACGGCCGATTCCGGTGATATGGTTATTAACGAAGTGTTGTTCAATCCGTGGACCAGTGGAGTGGATTATGTAGAGATCTATAACCGGTCACTAAAAATTATCGACCTGAGCGTACTGCAATTGGGTACGGTAAAATACAGTCCGCCCAATCCTCCCGACACCTCATTCTACCCGATCATTCACCAGCAGACAATCCTTGTTCCCGGGGCTTATGCCCTCCTCACTTCATCGCCGGCAACGGTAGAAAAACAGTATGCAACCTCTGATCCGAATGTGTTTATAAAAACAGATCCTTTTCCGGCATACAACAACGATGAAGGAACGGTGATTCTGGCAACCTACGCCGGTGAGACGCAGGATTTATTTACTTATTCGGAAGATATGCATTATCCGTTGCTGAATTACGTGGACGGCGTTTCGCTGGAGCGTATAAACTCCGATTCACCCACAGAGGACCGGAACAATTGGCATTCGGCGGCCGAAAGTATCGGCTTTGGCACACCCGGTGTGCAGAACTCTCAGTTTGTGGATGCTTCTTCTGGTGAGGAAGACCCGATTACGGTGGAACCGGAGATATTTTCACCGGATAATGACGGATATAATGATGTTCTAAGTATTAAGTATAAATTTGACCAGCCCGGTTACAATATGACAGTGAATATTTTTGATGCACACGGTCGATTGGTCAGAGAGCTGGTAAACAATGAATATTTGGGGACAACGGGGGCAGTAAACTGGGATGGCATACAGGATGATAATACGAAGGCGCCTGTGGGTATTTATGTATTTTATGTACAAATATTTGATCTAAACGGTAAGGTGAAGCAGTACAAAAAAACGGGCGTGCTGGCAGCCAGATTGTAAAAAACATATGGTTCGTTTAATCTAAAAATAGCGTATGACGGGTTTTATATTGATTCTTCTAACTGTTTACATTGTTGTACCGGTATTTATCAATTACTTGGTGTATAAAAATTCATTTTTCAGGAGGCTGGGAGCAATCGTGATTGCCTATGGTATTGGTTTACTGTTGGGAAATATAGGATTGTTTCCACAACCGGAAACAACAATGATAGAGCTGGTAAACCATAAAGAAGTGGTACTTACCGACGAGGTGGTCAGTAACTTATACCCTGATAATCCTTTTTTGACAGCTGAACATATAAAGGTGAATAAAAAGCTGGTAGCCGACATGCACGATTACGGTATGTTAACGGATGACGATGTTCGGTATTTTAATATTTATAAGCTGCAGGATACGATGACGGGTGTCGCCATTGTATTGGCCTTTCCGCTGTTGTTGTTTTCGTTAAACGTGCGCAGGTGGTTCAAAGTAGCCGGAACAACATTTCTGTCCATGATATTGGGCCTCGTTTCGGTAATTATACCCATACTCATCGGATTCTTTCTGTTTAACAAAAGTATTGACGATGCCTGGAAAGTGGCGGGCATGATGACCGGTGTGTATTCGGGAGGAACCCCCAACCTGGCAGCTATTCAAAGAGCGTTAGGCGTCAATAACCTCACCTATATCATGACCCATACTTATGACCTGATCGTAGGCGCCGTTTTTCTTTTATTTGTCATGACCATCGCCCAAAAAGTATTTCTTAAATTTTTACGACCTTATAAAATGCAGGGTGTTACTACCGAAATAGATCCGGCAATGATAGAAAGTGTGGGGGTGAATCCGTTTTTCTCGGTTTTGCAAAAAAAGCAGTTAATGCCGTTACTTGCTGCCTTTGGTATAACGCTAATCATTGTCGGCCTGAGTGTGGGTATCGGGGAGCTGGTACCACAAGCTCACCAGACGGTCGTAATTATAATTGCGACAACAACTCTTGGCATACTGGCTTCCTTAAACGGAAGAATCAACAAAATTGAGCGAACGTTTGACTTCGGAATGTATTTTATTTTGGTCTTTAGTGTTGTGGTGGCCTCAATGGCCGACCTGCGGAATTTCGACATGTCGTACATCAATTTATTTTATTGGGTTGCCATGGTGTATGTGGGCTCGCTGGTTATTCATGTGGCACTGGCTGCTGTATTTAAAGTGGACGCCGATAATGTGATCATTGTTTCGACAGCACTCTCATGCTCACCGCCCTTTGTTCCGGTAGTAGCCGGTGCGCTGAATAATAAGGAGATTATCCTGTCGGGAATTACCGTGGGTATTGTAGGCTATGCCATAGGCAATTACCTGGGCATTATGATAGCCGAATTACTGTTTTATTTCGGTTAGTGAATAATGATTTACACTCACGAACTCAGAACTTTAAAACAGCCAGTTCAGCCCGATATATAATCCGGATTTCCCGTCTTGCTCCTTCAAAGCCCTTCCATAATCAATGGCAATAATAAAGTTCTGGTTCATGGCAATACGCAATCCACCACCGTAGCCGCTGTGGAAACCATCAGAGTATGGGTTAAGATAATCTTTATTAAAATATTCGTCCTGGTCAATATCGGCCGGTATTTCAGCGTTCTCCATCATATCAATATATTGAATGGCTCTGCCCGTATCAAAAAATCCGCTGAGGGCCAGATACCAGTTCTGATTAATGAATTTAAAATATATGAATTGCCACCTTAATTCAAAGTTACCATAAACAATTCCGTCGCCTATCAACCTGTTACGCTGTATGCCCCGGATGGTTTTTGCACCGCCAAGTCCTTCATTGTAGGCACCTTTCATCGTTGCATAATACATCAACCCTTCTGCATAATAAGGTGTATGCCCGGCCACATTTACCTGTAACCCCAATCTATAAGCAACCGAAAGTTTTTTCTTGATTAGGGTAAAATATTGACGATGGGTAAGAGCAAATTTCATAAACCCCTGGTCCATATTAGAAGTAAACTTAGGAGCCATAGCCAAAATGGCTTCTGTCCAGATACCTTTGGTTGGAAGTGCCTCATTGTTCCGGCTGTCATAAACAAGGCCCAGCTTGAAGACAGTAAATAAGCCTCCGTTTTTTTCATTTGTTGGAATTATGTTCCAATCGTTATATTTTTGCCATAACCCGGCGGTATCCGGAAGCATATCTCCCGGGTCTTTTCCATCGTTCAAACTACTTATATTAACGGTATCCATTTTGATACTGTAAAAATCAACACCGGCCAGCCAGCGGAATTTTTCCCCGGTAATTTTACCCTGGAAATCTACTTTTGCTCTGAAAAATTTTCTGTTAGTACGATAAAACATTCTGCTAACGTATGTCGTTGTGTCTTCATCGTTTTCCCAGTTGGGATTGTAAACTGCTTCATATCCGTTAAAGCCATAAAATTTAAAAGCCTTGTCGGGCAGGTAACTTAAATCGAACGAGGTTCTGATTCCCTTGATCAGTTTGTCAGAATCGTAATAGAACCGGAAAATACCACTTCCTTTTAAAAACCAGGATCCCTCCACGTAAATGGAGTGGTCATATTTGGGATAACGCGAACCATCGCCATAGTGGTACATATTAACCAGGGCTCCCAATTGTAACCCCAGGTCTGAGTCGTACGAAACAACGGGCAGTCCGCCGAAATTCCATCCTGTTTTAACTTTATCCTCTGTTTTGTCTTTTTTTGTTTCTGTGGTATCGCTTTGTGCCCATACACTTGAAACCAATAAAACGGCCATAGCTACGACCATCATTTTACGGTACATCTGTTTCATATAAAGTGGTTTAAAAGGTTATTTTTTAATAAACGAGCCGCTGTTTACTATCCGATTTCCTTCGGTAACCGTATATGCATACACACCCTGTGGAAACCCGGAAAGCGGCAAATTAATAATTTTATTTTGAAATTCTTTTTCCAGAAGAACCCTTCCTGCGGGATCACTTAAGATCAATTGACGGCCCTTTGCAATTTCTACAGCTTCAAAACTTATATGAGTAGTGGCAGGGTTTGGAAAGACATGCAACGCAATGGGTTTTTCCCACAGATTCAGTATTCCCGTATTCGTATGAATGGCCAGACTGTCAATAAGTAAATGCGAACCGACATGCGTCAGGTCCATCAGGCCTTCGTCGGTAGTCGACATAAAAAGCACATTAAACGTATCGGGTACGTGCCCGTTGATATATTTCATGTTCACCTCAAAAGGAGTCCACTCTTCAGCGTCATGAAGATACGTATACCCGTATCCGATGGTATCATATGCTTCGCCTTCCCTGTTGCGGAAATTATACATCAATATGGTTGCCGAATCGTTCCCTTCATTCTGGTATTTGTACATACCCGTGAGTTGTTGTACGTTTTGCTGCATAAAGTACCCGCCCGAGTAAGAAAAAGTCTGATTCATTACGTCAACGGCAAAGTCGGCAAAAGTAATGGCTCCCGGAACAAGAACCTGTGTGCCGAGTACATCAATAAGTTTGGTTTCCAGGCTGGCCGCGTAGGAACCACTGTAGGCATCTGTACTCTGTTCAACGACATAAATATTGGCAAGTAAGGTGTATTTGTTGGGCGTATTCCATGATTCGGGGCTGGGATAGCTGGCCTCATCATCCCATAGTTCGAAGTCGCTGTTGGGCAATGTTTGCGCGCTTATATGCATGGCAGCCCAAACCAAACACATAAGCAGAAGTAAGTTTTTCATAATTTTTAACTTTTTGGGATTAAACTAAAATGCATCTTTGTCATCAGGTTGCTAATTTATGGTTTATATTCGTTATCTGAAAATATTTTTCTTACATCCTGGTGAAACATTATTATAAATATGTTGCGTTCAGTATCATTCTTTTGTTGATGATAGTGAAAAATAAACAGGCCAGAAGCCAGCAGTTGCCTGATAGCATTACTGTGTTTACAGGTAAAATAGTGACAGCCGACAGTTTGAAACCTGTTGAAGACGCACATATTATTTCAAAATTCAATCACTGGGGAACGATAAGTAACGAAGAAGGGAAATTCAAAATGTATGTCAGTCACAACGATTCGTTACTAATCACCTCGGTTGGTTACCGTCCTGTGATTATGCAGATCCAGGACTCATTAATCAACGAAGATCATCCATACCCAATCCTGATGTATACCGACACAGTCAACATCAACGAGGTGATCATACGTGCTTTTTGGGACTACCAGACATTTAAACTGATTGTTTCGGAAATGGAGCCGGTCAGTCTCGATCAGTTTTATCCTAATTACGAAGGAACGGGTTTGCTGTATAAGGAAGTTCATCCGGCTTCATTCAAAGGCCCTGTACAGGCATTGTACGATGTGTTAAATAAAGATGCCAGGCTGCAACGAAAACTGGTCAGGATCAGGAAAGAATATAATGAGTTGATGATCCAGATGGGCAGGCCCGAAGACACCATTCCCCCTAGGCCTGAGCATATGCTAAAGTAGCTACACTGACTTTGGCGCCGGGTAGTTTGAGCAATGGATGTGCACAGGCTTCCAGGGTTGCGCCGGTAGTGAGCACATCATCCACCAGCAGCAAATGTTTGCCTTCGAATTGTTTTCTATCGGCAACCTGAAAAACACCTTTTACATTTTGCCACCGGTCGTACCTCGTTTTTTTTGTTTGTGATGAGGTGTAGGCCGTGCGGATAAGGTTATGGGAAGAAACGGGAACGCTCATGGCTTCACCCATACCGGCAGCGATAAAATAGCTTTGGTTAAAACCTCTTTTGCGTTGTTTTTTGGGATGCAAAGGAACAGGCACAATCATATCTACCGAACTAAACAGCGGGCTCGCTTTTAACTCTTTCCCGAATAATCTGCCCAGATACACACCTGTCTCTTTTCGCCCTCTGTATTTTAATGCATGCATGAGTTTTTGTACCATACCTTCTTTGCTGAAAAACAAATAGGAAGTGGCTGCATGCAACTCCACCCTGCCCCAGAATGTTTCGGCAATAATGTTGTTACTGTGCAGGTGAAAACCGGTTTTAGGCAATTTATACAGGCAGGCGGTACAAAGAATTTCTTCTTGGCGGTTCAGGCTGTTGCCGCATGCTACACAAACATTGGGAAAAAATAAACTGGCTAGGTCGGTTAGCCACAGTTTGTTTAAAATGGAGGTGATTCTTCCGGTCATAATCAATAAGCTGAGCTGCTAAGTTACGGGATTATACGCAATTTGGTTTTGGGTATCTGAATGTGAATAATCTGGTTGACCGCTTCAATTCTGATTCGGACCCTATGTTTCTTTTTTACGTCCACCAACTCGCCGATAAGTCCTGTCATATTTCCCGATATGATCTCCACGTTCTGTCCTTTTTGCCAGTTTTCTTCGGAGATGATTTCGGGCTCTTCATCTTCAAGGTAATATTTTATGGCTTCAATTTGTTGCGGTGGAATTTCAACGGCTTTTCCTTCAAAAGAAATGTATTTGACTACATGATTGACTTTGAGTACTTCGTAGTATTCGGCAAGATGTATATGTACAAATATGTACGATTTGAATAAGGGTTCGTGTACCCACTTCTTACGGTCGCTCCATTGTTTCAGCAACTTGATCAGTGGCAGGTAATAGTCGATGCCAAGCAACTCAAATTCTGCAGCTACTTTTTTTTCACTCCTCGATTTAACATAAAGGGCAAACCAGGATTTATCCATACGGAATTTTTTATGAAGATGAATTGGTGAAAAAAAGTATGAGATCTGTTCAAGCGGAAGAGTGGAATACTGAAATCGCGGGAGAAGTATAAACTTCACTGCTTGTCCGTTCGTCCAGTACCCCAAACTTCCAAAAAAACATTTAAACTCTCTACCTGTTCACCTGTTACTGATTTCCACAGTGTAAGCCGTGTATTTAAATCATTAAATATCTCCGATTCACACTTATATTTTTAGGAACGAATGACGTTCTCCTTTATTCTCAGCCAATTGATTACGGATCTTATGCACAATTTCAATGCTGTTTCTGGCTTCTGAAATACCAAAGCCTCTTCCGCCAAGTATTTCGTTGTAGCTGACCGTATGCAGGTCGGTAAATCCTCCGCTGAACTCAATTTCTTTGTTATCGATAGTTATCGACCGATATGTAGGCTGTCCGTTTTTAACAGCTTTTTCCGGCAGGTCGTTCCGGTCGATACTCAGAAACCATTTTACGTTGGCATTATCTAGATGGAGCATGCCCGAAGCTTTATTGTACTCCTGAAGATGTACTTGGCTCTCCTTCATATTTCCGAAGATCCAGCTCAGCATATCAAAAAAGTGAATACCGATGTTGGTCACAACCCCGCCTGATTTTTTTATATCTCCTTTCCACGAATAATGATACCATTTGCCGCGCGAAGTGATGTAGGTTAGCTCAATATCGTGCACTTTATTATTTTGTTTCACTTCAAACCGTTTCTTCAGATCGACGATGGAAGCATGATGCCTCAGCTGAAGGATGTTGTAAATTCTTTTTCCGGTTTCTTTTTCAATGTCTTCCAGCCCGTCAAGATTCCAGGGGTTTAGCAACAGCGGCTTTTCGCAAATAGCGTGAGCATCGTTTCTGAGGGCCAAACGTATGTGTGCATCATGCAGATAATTAGGAGAACAGATAGATACATAGTCTACCTTCCGTTCGCCCGACTTACGCATTTTATCAAGATGCCGGTCAAAACGTTCGGGTTCAATAAAGAAGTCTGCATCCGGAAAATAGCTATCGATAACGCCAACGCTGTCGAAAAGATCAAGGGCGGCAACAAGCTCGTTTCCCGTCTCTTTTATGGCTTTCATATGCCTCGGAGCAATGTAGCCGGCAGCACCTATTAATGCAAACTTATTCATAAAATTTCTCTTTTTTAAATCCTACGCCTGGTTGAACAATCGTTTAAAAAATGACTTCTTATTCTTGTCGGGTTTGTCATCGGTATAATAACCATACCCGTATCCATAGCCATACCCGTAACCATACCCGTAACCATAACCCCGGCCGTATCCGTATTGGTATCCGTAAACACCCGATGTGGCAATATCGTTAACGCTAATATTCATTTTCATTCCCCGGTCTTCAATTTCTTTTATGATGGAACCGAATACCTTTTTGTTGGTGTAGCGCTGGCGGACAATGAATATATTAACATCTGAATGATCCATCAGCAGGTAAGCATCGGTTACAAGGCCAACGGGCGGTGTGTCAAAAATAATGTACTCATATCTTTTCCGCAACTCTTCGATAAAGGTTGTGGTTTTATCGGAAGCAATCAACTCGGCAGGGTTAGGAGGTACCGGTCCGGCCAAAATAATATCTAGATTTTTTAATTTTCCGGATGGCTGAATAATGTCACCCAGTTCAGAATTCCCGATCAGATAAGAGGTAATTCCCTCATCATTGGATAATCCGAAATCTTGGAAGATTTTCGGTTTCCTGAGGTCAAATCCCACCAGCACCGTTTTCTTTTCATATTGAGCGTAAATACTTGCCAGGTTAATGGAAATAAACGTTTTTCCGGCACCTACCATATCGGAAGTTACCATGAGCACATTGGTTTTCTGTCCTCTGGTCAGGTATTGAATGTTGGTGCGCATGGAACGGAACGATTCGGAAATACTTGATTTTGGGAACCGTGTCACTACCATATTGGTTTCTTTGTTGGAGTGGTTGATCTGCCCGACGATGGGGAAATGAGTCAGTTTTTCGATGTCTTTACGCTCGATAATGGTGTCGTTCAGGTAATCTTTACCCAGCACATACACTACGGGAAATACAAGGCCCAAAATCAGGGCGATCATGTAATTCATCGTTTTTTTCGGAGCTACGGCCCGGCGCAGACTGAACCGTGCTTTATCAATAATTTCGTTATCCGGCACATTGGACGCTTTTGTAATTTGTGCTTCCGATCTTTTCTTTAAAAGGAAAGTGTAAATACTGTTGGCCAGATCGAACCGGCTCTGGTACCCGAACAACTGGTATTGTGTTAAGGGAAGCTTGGACGCTTGATGATCGAGTAAAACAACTTCATCATCAATCTTCTTCGTAGTCTCGTCCAGGTTGGCCATGTTGTTTTTTATGTTTTCAAGTATTGCCTGTTTCGTAGCATTGATCTTGGTGTCGATCACTTTCAGCGTAGGTGAATTATCGGTTGCTGACACCAGGGCATCCATCCGCTCTCCGTACAATGCTAATAAAGCACCGAACAGAGAACCTAGCACAGGGTCTTCAATACCCATCGATGATGGAGCAATCAGGCTTTCGGGCTGGTCCAGGTTGCTCCGCACGTAGTTTTCCAGATTCTTATAATAGCTTCGTGTCACCAGCAACTGGGCTTTTTCCCGTTCCAATTCAACGGTTTGCTGAAGGATTTGTTCGGTTTCAAAATCAATGTTCATCACTTTATTGGTTGTCTGGAAATTCTGCAGGTCTTCGGCTGCGCTCAGTACAGTATCGGCAATTACTTTCAGCTGATCTTCAATAAAGTTAATGGTGTTTTGTACGATCATGTTCTTTTTCTCAAGACTCTGGTTCAGATAAAAAGCCGTAAGTGTATTGAGAAAACTGGTTGCCTTGCGGGCATTCTTGCTCCGCATTTTTATATTTAAAATGGAGGATCCCTCGCTGATCGGTGAAATTGTGAAACCGCGTAAGGAACCTGTCAAGCTGAAATAATCCCTGAAAACGATGTCATAATTTCTTGAGATATGTTTATTTGCCCTGAACCGGTCGTTCAAAACGACTTTAAACGTGTTGTAAGGGGTGCTGATTTCCTGTCCGAACAGATAGGTTTCGTTAATTTTGAATGCCTCGGCTTTAGTACCCACATATTTAGCCAGATTGTAATCGTATAACCTGACGTATTCACCTTCAGCTTCCAGTAAATATTCATTATTGTTGAGCAGCGTGATCGTGTATGTCAACCCGATAGCCTGTGGGGTGGTTGAATCGTAAATTATTTCGAAAGGTGCTTCATGGTATAATTCGCGCCTGATCAGGCCCCTGTCCTCAAAATAGGAGACCTCAAAATCAAGATTCTGGACTACCTGAAAAACATGCGAAAAGGACTTCAGCCGGGCAATTTCGTTTTCGATACTTTTTGTCTGGTTAAACATACCCAAACCAATAACACGAGAGGGATCAGCTGCCGACTGATCACTTTTTATAAGCAAAGTGGTGTCTACTTCATATACCGGAGCCGTATAGTTGTTAAACAAAAAAGCAACAACAATAGCAACAAACACGGTCAGCACAAACAAATACCAGTTTTGTGCAAACTTGAAGACAAGTACTTTAAAATCTACACTTTCTTCCTGTAGCTGTATTCCTTCTATGGGGTCTGTTGTCATTTATTAATTGCTTAATCTATTTTAAACTAAAGTAAGTAACCAATACCAAAGCAAACGAAATAACACTCATTACCATACCGTATGGGAAATTGGTAAAAGTAAACTGTTTGGCTTTCATAGGTTTTACATAAATAATATCATCGGGCTTCAGGTAAAAATAGTCAGACGAAAGAAAAGACCTGCTCGACATATCCACCTCGTGGACACTGGAACCGTTTTTTGTTTTCCGGATAACCAATACCTTATCGCGTATCGAATAATCAGTCATATCGCCGGCCATGGCAATAGCCTCAAACATATTGATATCGGTTTGATAAATCTCGTATTGTCCCGGCGAACTTATTTCTCCAAGTATGGTAATATTGAAATTCACCAGTTTGATAATGACCACAAATTCTTTAATGTACTCATTCAGCTGGACAGTGAGTAAATCCGTTATTTCCTCAACGGTTTTGTTTTTCACATAGATTTTGCCCACCAGTGGAAAATCAAGGTTCCCTTCCTCGGAGACAGTATAGCTGCTTAAATAATTTCCACCGCCACCCGAATTGCCTCCACCGCCACCCGAACCCATAGGATTAAGCAGGTCATTGGTGGTTTCATCCATACTGACGATCTTAATATAGAGGTTATCTCCGTTCTGGATTTTATAAGTAACTTTCCGGTCGTTTACAAACTCTTTCAGTGTATCAGCGTCTTCTCTTACGCGCATATACAGCATTTTCTTCTGAGGTATGCACGAAGAAACCACCGTAATAATCAATGTCAGCCAGACAAGCGTGATAATATGAGACTGCAGGTTTTTTTTCATAGATTGAATCTTAAGCTTGTTTTGTGGTTAAATGCAAATTTAGTCCTTTTTTATTACGTCCATCATACAATAGAACTACAATATAGATCACTGAAAATGGGTATTATTTATTACCACACGGGTGTGTATACGTAAAAAGTGCAGAATAGTTATCCTGTTTGTTTTTTTGTAAAAAAGGCGCTTTTTACAGGAGTTCAGGAAATATATTACTTTTGCTGCGCCTTAAAAACTACAGAAATATAAATATTCATACAATGGCTAAAAACTTGGTAATCGTTGAGTCACCTGCAAAAGCGAAAACAATTGAAGGATTTTTAGGAGGAGATTTTATTGTCCGGTCGAGTTTCGGACACGTAATGGATTTGAACAAAAACAAGATCAGCGTTGAAACCGACAACGACTTCCAGCCTCAGTACGAAATAAGTCCTGATAAAAAGAAAGTTGTCAGGGAACTAAAAAAAATTGCTAAAGAATCGGAAACCGTATGGCTTGCCTCTGATGAAGACCGCGAAGGAGAAGCGATTTCCTGGCATCTGTTCAAAGCGCTTGATTTGAAGGATGAAAACACGAAACGTATCGTGTTTCATGAAATCACAAAAAATGCCATTTCTGAAGCTATTCTGTCGCCGCGTGAGATTGACAAAAATTTAGTTTCGGCACAGCAGGCCCGCAGGGTACTTGATCGTTTGGTAGGCTATGAGCTTTCGCCCTTATTGTGGAAGAAAGTAAAACCGGCTCTTTCTGCCGGGCGTGTTCAGTCGGTAGCCGTGAGGCTTATTGTAGAGCGCGAAGAAGAAATAAAGAATTTTAAAAGTACTTCGGCATACAGAATCGTGGCTGACTTAAAACCTGCTGACAGGGAAAATGGCGTGTTCACTGCCGAATATCCTACACGCTTTGCCCGGTTTGAAGAAGCCAAAAATTTTCTGGAAGACCATAAAGACGCCGAATATAAAGTGGTGGCCATAGAGAAAAAACCAGGAAAGAAGTCGCCAGCAGCACCGTTTACCACCTCTACCTTACAGCAGGAAGCTTCCCGGAAACTTGGTTTTTCGGTTGCCAACACCATGCGTGTCGCCCAGCAGTTATACGAATCGGGAAAGATCACCTACATGCGAACTGACTCGGTCAATTTGTCGAATCTGGCTATTTCAATGGCTAAAGAAGAGATAACCAGGCAGTTTGGAGAGGGATATGTAAAAACAAGAAAATATAAGACAAAAATAAAAGGTGCCCAGGAGGCACACGAAGCCATCAGGCCTACCTATATTAAAAATACTACAATTGACGGCTCCCCGGAGCAGAAACGATTGTATGAGCTTATATGGAAAAGAACAGTAGCTTCACAAATGAGTGATGCCGTACTCGAAAAGACCAACATAAAAATCAGCTCCTCCAAAGCCAAAGAAAAATTTTTAGTTAGCGGCGAAGTGATTAAGTTTGACGGATTCTTAAAAGTATATATGGAAAGTACAGACGAAGAAAACGGTGATGCACAGGGTATGTTGCCGGCAGTAAAGGAAGGCGAAGTACTTGAATTTGTGGAAATGCGTGCCCGCGAACGCTACTCAAAGCCCTTACCACGTTACACCGAAGCCAGCCTGGTTAAAAAGATGGAAGAGTTGGGTATTGGCAGGCCGTCCACCTATGCTCCAACCATTTCTACGATTCAGAAAAGAGAATACATTGTGAAGGAAAGCCGTGACCAGGGCAAGCGCCAGATCAACTTATTATCCTTAAAAAACAGTACGCTTACTGAAACAAAAGCGAGTGAGAATATCGGTACCGACAAGGCAAAACTATTCCCGACGGATATTGGAACGGTTGTCAACAACTTTCTGATGGAATATTTTGATGATATCGTCGACTATAATTTCACGGCCAATGCAGAGAAAGAATTTGATGAGATTGCCATGGGAAAGAAAGAGTGGAATGAGATGATTAAAAATTTCTACGGTCCGTTCCATGATAAAATTCAGCATACCCTGGAAAATGCCGGAAGGTTTAGCGGGGAAAGACTGCTGGGTGTTGATCCGGCATCAGGAAAGAACATGTATGTGAAAATCGGCCGCTTTGGCCCAATGGTTCAGATTGGCGATTCGGATACCGAAGAGAAGCCGAAATTTGCCAGCTTGCGTAAAGACCAGGGAGTAGAAACCATTACGCTGGAGGAAGCGCTGAAATTGTTTGACTACCCGAGAACCCTGGGTGCTTACGAAGAGGAGGAGGTTACTGTAGCCATCGGCCGGTTTGGCCCCTACGTGAAACACAAAAGCAAATTCTACTCGCTGAAAAAGGAAGATAACCCGGAATCGATCGAACTAAAAAGAGCCATCGAACTTATCGAAAAAAAGCGGCAGGGCGACCAGAAAAAAATCATTAAAGAGTTTTCGGAAGATAAATCGGTGCAGGTGTTGCAGGGACGCTATGGCCCTTATCTGGTAATAGATAAGCAGAATTACAAAATCCCAAAAGAGTATGACCCAAAGCAACTAACACTGGAAGATTGTAAGGCGATTGCTAAAGATCCTAAAAATACGCCTAAGAAAAGATATTACAGAAAGAAAAAGTAATCTCATAATTCATTAGTTTCGTTCCGAAAAACTAGAACAGCATTAATGGATATAAGTCTGTATTTCGATCCGGTTAGTCCCGAGGTATTTGAGTTTTCATCACCTACCGGTCATAAGTGTATTTCCGAAGTTATAAAGGTTTACGAAGAAGAAGGCAATTTCCCCGATCTTGACTATGTTAAACTCGCTGTTGTCGGCATAAACGAAGACAGAGCATCCCTGATGAATAAAGGTTGCGCCAGAGGTCCTGATTACGTTCGCCGGTATTTTTATAATCTGTTTGCACACTGGAACGAACTGGCAATTGCTGATCTGGGGAATATCAAAAGAGGGCACGCGGTTGACGATACATATTTTGCGGCCAAAGAAGCCATAGCTTACCTGCTGGCAAATAATATTGTTCCTATCATAATCGGGGGCAGCCAGGACCTTACCTATGCCAATTACCTGGCTTATGAAGACATTGGAAGAGTCATCAATATTGCAGCTGTCGACCCGATGTTTGACCTGGGAAATAACGAAAATGAATTGAACTCACGCTCTTATTTAAGCCGCATCATTCTGCATCAGCCTAATTTTCTGTTTAATTATACTAATGTTGGGTATCAAACGTATTATGTCGATAAGGACGCGGTTGGTCTGATGCGCAACCTGTTGTTTGATGTGCACCGGCTGGGAATGGTTAACGCCGATATGGAAGAGACAGAACCCATGATCCGGAATGCCGATATTTTAAGTTTAGATGTTTCGGCCATAAGGGCTTCGGATGCTCCGGGCAATTACTATGCGGGTCCTAATGGGTTCTACGGGGAAGAGGTGTGCCGAATATGCCGTTATGCAGGCATCAGCGACAAACTGAGCAGCATCGGGTTTTATGAATTCAACCCGGAATACGATCGTCAGGGGCAAACAGCCCATTTAACGGCCCAGATGATGTGGTACTTTATCGACGGTTTTATGAACCGGAAAAATGATTTCCCAGAGGATAACAAAGATAAGCTGGGCAACTACCTGAAGTTTTATGTTAAAGTGGATGAATTTGACGATGAGCTGATCTTTTTAAAGAGCAAAAAAACCGATCGCTGGTGGATGAAGGTTAACATAGCGAACAACGTACATAAAAAATATGAACGCCACCAGTTTGTGCCATGCTCATATAAAGATTATAAAGCAGCACTCGAACGACAGATCCCCGATAGATGGTGGCGGGTTCAGCAGAAGCTGCTGTAATAAAGCCGGTAAAGCCGCTGAAAATCTATTTCCTCAACGCAATCTTCACAAATACCGGATTGTGGTCGCTGTTTTCAAAATTCAGGTCGATAGTTTTAACCTGTAACAATTCAATATTCGGCGACAAAATAAAATAATCAAGTATCGTCGTTCCGTTTTCCCCTTTTACAAACGCCTGGTAATTTTGCCTGTTGGTTGGTGCCGAAGCATCGTAAGCCCAGATCCAGTCTTCGGGAAAAGTGTTGTCATTCATTTTAACCTTCGAAGGAACAAAACGATGTCCGTTGTAATTTCCCGATGGCATAAAATGAGGTGGATTGGCATTCCAGTCGCCACCGGCAAGCACAAAATTCCCTTTGGCATATTCTTCCAGCATCTTCTGTTTGATGATATTCAGTTCTTTGATCCGTAAAGCACTATCATAAACATAGGCCGAATTATGTGTGTTCATAACAACAAAATCCTTACCTATGGCCAGGGGAAAACGAGTGAGGATAAAACAGCGGTCGAGTAAAAAAAGTTTGTCGGGCCATGAGGCGATCAGCGGATACGCATACCTGGTGGCTTCGGCCATAGGATATTCGGAAAAAGTGATCATCCCGCCTTTCACATAACCCAGCGGGTCGGACGGGGGTACCGGAACGAAGGGAACATCGTAATTTTTAGCGAAGACATAGTGTGTGCCTTTCTTAAGATCGGTAATCTCATCCACCTCATCGAAATAATGGCTTCTTTTCGATTTGAAATCTACCTCCTGCAACAGCCAGAAATCAATGCTGTCGGTTTGTGCGATGAAATGTTTGACGCCATTCAGGTACTTCCTCCCCATTTCTTTAGTAGGTCTGACCTTTTTACCCTCGTCATAAAAGAAATCCATTTCGGCACCCAGTCCGGCATAACCTATATTCCAGCTGATCAGATTTAAGGTGTCGATCTGAACAACAGTTATCTCCCTATTTTCGGTAGGGAGCAGTGATTCAACGGGCTCCGGCTTGTAATCTACAATGGTTATGTACAGGAGAAAACCGGCAAATGCAAGTACGATGACCACAACGATCCAGAGAATAATTTTAAAAAACTTTTTCATTTTTTATATTTTTTGCTAAAGTTAAAAATATATCAGTTTATAGTAAAAGACAAATTAGGGAAATTAATAATGTCCTAAATAAATATAATTTAGTAATGTCCTCAAGCCGAACTGGTTCATCCTTTTTTTCTACAGCAAAAAAAAGGATGCGAAAAATGCCGCCACTGCTGAAAAAACTGCTAAAAATCAATACATTCCACTAAAAGAAAATAACTCGCTGCGCTCAAACAGATTTTCTTTTTTAACGCTCCATGTATTGTTTTTATTTACGCATTTTTTCAAAGGTGGAAGCCCCCAACCATTTCGATAGTACCCGACAACTATAAATCATTCATGGTTTTAATGCAATCTTTCTTCATCGTTTAGGACGCAACTGTAGGGAAATCTTTTTGGAGGGTAATTTAAAAACGGTTTATCGTGATAAAGAGCGCATTACTCCGGCCGGACGATAAAAAAAGCAGAGTTTAAATTTTAATAACTTTGCAGCCGATCGAAAAGATAAAAATATGCCTTTATTGGGAAGTATTATCAAGCGGGCTTATCAGTTGCGAAATGCACCGGAAGAAAAAAAATTGCAGACAATCAGTCCGGTAAAGGCGCAAAAAAAGCAATTGGCAAAGCTGCTGCGTAAAGCACAATATACCGCCTTTGGAGAACATTATAAGTTTCAGAATTTACTGGCAGCTGATGATTTTGAAAAAGCATTTAAACAAACGGTACCTGTCCATGATTATAAATCGATCTATAAGCGATGGTGGTACCGCCTGCTGAACGGCGAGACCTATGTTACCTGGCCCGGAAGAGTGAAATATTTTGCCTTAAGTTCCGGAACTTCCGAATCCTCCAGTAAATACATACCAGTTACAGTTGAAATGTTGCGGGCCATTAAAAATGTTAGCCTGCGCCAACTCGTGTCAATGGTCAAGTACGATTTTCCGCTGGATTTTTATGAGAAAGGTATTCTGATGATAGGTGGCAGTACTCACTTGCAGTACAACGGAAATTACTACGAAGGAGATTTATCGGGAATAACCACAGGTAATATCCCGTTCTGGTTCCAGCATTTCTACAAACCGGGCAGGAAAATCTCACGTGCTTCCAACTGGGAAACAAAACTTGCCGTAATGGTCAGAAGAGCACCTGAATGGGACATCGGTATTATTGTAGGGGTGCCGGCCTGGGTGCAAATATTAATGGAGCGGATTATAGAAGAACATCATGTGGAAACAATTCACGATGTCTGGCCAAACCTGAAAGTATATGTCCACAGTGGGGTATCGTTTAAACCTTATATGAAAAGTTTTGAGAAGTTGGTGAGATTTCCGCTGATCTATAATGAATCATACCTGGCTTCGGAAGGTTATATTGCGTTCCAGAACAACCCGGGTGCTCAGGGTATGGAACTGGTTTTTGATAACGGGATCTATTATGAGTTTATTCCGTTCAGCGATAAGAATTTTGATGAAGACGGGAACTTTCGGGAGCAGGCGGAAGTTCTGGGTATAGATGAAGTGGAAGAAAACGTAGATTATGCCATACTCCTGTCAACAAATGCCGGTGCCTGGAGATACCTGATTGGCGATACCGTAAAGTTCATCAATAAACAACGGGGTGAAATTATTATTACCGGAAGAACAAAACACTTCATCAATATCTGTGGCGAGCATTTGTCGGTAGACAATATGAACCGTGCCGTTGAATTACTGGAGAATGAACTGAATGTGGATTTTAAGGAATTTACAATGATGGGCATCCGCCATGAAAGATTGTTCGCCCATAAATGGTATCTTGGAACGGATGATCCGATAGACCTTGACGAAGCCGGAAAAAAGCTGGACACATATCTCTCCAATCTGAATGATGATTACCGTGTTGAGCGCCTCGAAGCGATCAAAGATGTGTTTGTACACGTTGTCCCAACCAGGGCTTTTTATGATTTTTTGAAGTTGAAGGGAAAAACAGGAAGTGCCCATAAATTCCCCCGGGTATTAAAAAATAGTCGAATAACCGAATGGGAAGAATTTCTTAAAAACGAGAAGTATATTTAGGATCCATGAATGCGTTAATAGAAGGTGCGATCCTGGGCCTCACACTGGCTTTTCTTTTCGGATTTGGTCCGGCCTTTTTTGCGCTCATACAAACGGCCCTGCACCGTGGGTTCTGGCAGGGGATACTGCTGGCATTCGGCATATTTCTGAACGACGCTATGGTTGTTGTGCTGTCTCTGCTGGGATCTGTCCACCTGATAAAAGGATCAGAGAATTATAAAGTGCTGGGTATTATCGGGGGATCTGTTCTTATTGTTTTCGGCATAGTTACATTCTTAAGAAAGCCTGTTCTAAACCAGAACAACCAGGAAGAAACCGACAACAATCACCCGGCCTTGTACATCGGCAAAGGCTTCCTTCTAAATCTGGCTAACCCTTTCGTGTGGCTTTTTTGGCTGGCAGTAACGGCAAGTGCAACAGCAACCTATAAAGCAGATACGTACAGCCTTACTGTCTTTTTCAGTACGGCACTGGGTGTCATTTTCAGTACGGATATGCTCAAAGTATTTATGGCCTCGCGCTTCAAGAGGTTACTTACAGCAAGGTTCCTTTTTCTGATAAACAAAATTGCCGGAGTTGGCCTTGTTGCCTTTGGCCTGTTTTTGATTATCCGGGCGATTTTTAATTTGTAGGTAAGCAACAAAAAAGGGGACTTTCGCCCCCTTTATCACAGTTCCTTCTTGTTACCTTTTATTATTCGCTTAGCACAGGTGCCACAGGCTCCGGAATCTCACTCCTGACAGGTTGCGGCAGGGTTTTATGAATAGTGAGTTCATCAACGATGTTGCCTGCTCCGGCAAATTTATCAATGATGAACAACACATATCTGGCATCCACAACAATAGTGCGCTGCAATTTGGGGGCAAAGGCAATGTCGCTGCTCATGGCTTCCCAGTTACCGTCAAAAGCGAGACCAATAAGCTCGCCTTTAGCATTAATAACCGGAGAGCCGGAATTACCGCCGGTAATGTCGTTATTGGTTAAAAAGCAAACAACCATACGGCCGTCTTCATTGGCGTAGGGACCATAATCTTTTGTCTCGTACAGTTCTTTCAGTTTTGCCGGAACAATAAATTCATCATTTTCCGGGTCTTCTTTTTGCATCACACCACTCAGATGTGTAACATAATCGTAGTGTATGGCATCTTTCGGATCATAATCTTGTACGGTACCGTAGGTGAAGCGCATGGTAGAATTGGCATCAGGGTAAAAAGTCTTGTCCGGTTGCATTTTCCGGATACCCTCAACCCATAGACGTTCGGCTTTTTTCATCTCATTACTATGCCTTTTATAATTGGCCTGGGCTTCCATCATCTTTTGCATAAACCCCTGCATCAGCTGATAAGCAGGATCTTTATCCAGAACTTTTAAACTCGGATCATCCAGAAAAGAAATTACTTTATTCTGGTCCGACATGAAGGAGTTTTCAAAAATGTAAGCTGACAAAGCATACATATCGTTGTCATTTTTTTCTATCAGTTTCGTCAGGTATTCCGGATGCAGATTCGCAGGAAGTTTATCAAGATAAAGTTGTGTCATCACTGCCAGCACCTCTTCGTCGGTGGCCAAATCGTAGTTTTTGAAGTGTTTGGCAGCAGACTCTTTTAAACCGGCGACAGCCTTATCGATTTGTTCCTGTTTCTTGGCTTTTTTACTTTTATCCTTCTCTTCTTTTTGCTGTTGCAGCAGTGCCTGCAAGCCGTTAAATTCGCTGGCATAGTCCACAATACCGGCTCCGCCAATACCTGCGAGGCTTGCATAAATAAGCGGTACAACACCCGGAGCCCTGTCTTTATAAATATCATCAATGGTTGTAAGCACCGAGTCGTACCTGTCTTTTCTTTCTTCGTCAAGATTTACCCAGGCAGTAAACTGTCCTTCAAATGCTTTTTTCTCACCTACCACGTCTAAGTCGCGGATGCCTTTAGCCTGACCGATAAAGTATTTCCAGCCATTGGCTATACCGGCATAACTGGAAGCATATTTAATACGTACTTCCTTATCCTCGTCCATATGGGTTCTCCAGACATCCAGTTTGGCTCCCAGTCCTTCGATGATCGGCGGATAATAATTATCAAGGTTGTATTGAACACCGCTGGATGTGAGCGTCCTTTCCGTACCTCCGGGAAATCCCCAGATCATCGTAAAGTCGTCTTTTTCAACACCGTCAAGCGAAATAGGAAGATAATATTTTGGTTTTAACGGAACGTTCTCTTCAGCATATTCGGCAGGAGAGCCGTCGGGAGCTGTGTAAATACGAAAGACGGTGAAATCTCCGGTATGCCGTGGCCACATCCAGTTATCCGTGTCACCTCCGAATTTTCCAATGGCAGATGGCGGAGCCCCTACCAACCGTACATCTTTATATACCTGGTAAATAAACATGTAGTATTCATTGCCATGGAAAAAGCTTTTGATTACAACATTATATTTTCCGTCTTCGTTGTTGGCCTTTTTTAGTCGTTTAATGATCTTTCCGGCAACTTCACTTCTTTCGGATGTGCTCATAGTATCATTTAATTGCGGAATGATACTGTCCGTAACGTTTTCCATTCGGATCATAATAGATGCAGTAAGACCTTCATTGGGCAATTCTTCGGCACGGCTCATGGCCCAGAAACCGTCGGCCAGGTAATCATGTTCAACAGAACTGTGTTTCTGCACTGCATCAAAACCGCAATGGTGGTTGGTGAATAACAAACCCTGTGTTGATACGATCTCAGCCGTACAGAAGTAACCTTCCGGATTCGGACTGTTGGATAAACCGACAATGGCGTCTTTCAAACTGGAATGATTTACACTGTAAATCTCTTCGGGAGTTAGTTGCAAACCGAGTTTTTGCATGTCGGTGTAGTTCAGCCTCTCAATGTACATGGGAAGCCACATGCCCTCATCAGCCTTAAGCTTAAGGCCTGATATAAGGGCAATAAATACAATAAATAATGCGATTCTTTTCATACAATAAAATTTAATGATTAGGTAATAGTTGGAATATAATTTCTTTTATAAAATAATGATATAATAAGCGAATAATATCTTGCGAAATTAAAAGAATATTTTGAAAGCCAGTGAATACCAGCCAAAAAATGGGCCGGCTCTCATTGTTATTAACTTGAAATTGTTAGCTTTTTAATTACCGGGGTATTGTAAAATTAAAATTCCATTGTATATTTGCCGCAACAAGATTAAGCCCCCACTGGGGTTTAGATCATCAGGGACGATCAATTAAGTATTTTCAATTTCCACAAAGCTGTGTTGCTTTACTCTTATGAGTGGGCATTATAATTTGACCAAAGGCTTTTCAGGCCAGGCTAAAACAATTGGCAAGCTGTTAGGGGCCGTGGTTTGAAAGTGTACAAAGCAAGCAGCAGGTGGACATTCTTGTCTGCCTGTTTTTTTTATACATCAATACATTAGATAGATTCGTTCGCGGTTTCTCCAGCCGGCTTCATATTTGCTGTCAACAAAGTAGATCAACAGGTCGGCATCATATTTTGATGTGGTGAAATACACTTTTTTATCAGCATCGTACTTACTCTCGGTAAAAAACCATAAGCCTTCATTTCCGTCGGCCTCGTACTGGCTCGAGACCTTATAAACTAGCAGGTCAGCATCGTATTTACTGTCAGTTACGTAAATGGTAACATCAGCATCGTAGCGGCTATCGGTGGAGTATACCTTTTGTGCCGGCAACCACTGCGACAGAAAAAGCAGAACAGTCAGGAAATACCAAAACAGGGAGAGACTCTTTTTCATATTGTGTTGTTTGTTACCGTTTCCTGCAAAAACTATGCTACGATAGCACATCGACCGGGTACTCGATTCCAGTTTAAAGAAAAAAAAATGGCACTTACCGATAAACTGTGACTGTTCGCCGAATTTGTGTTTACAGCAGAGCTAATTCACTATAGTTTTGCTGACAGATAACCATTAAAAACAAATAATAAAATGAAAACAACGATAAAATTGATCACAGCGACAATCCTTGCCACCATGTTTATTTCGATCATCAGCATGGCGCAAATTGAGAACAGCGAAGAGGGATATATTGATGATATTCCTTTTAACACGCATGATATTGCCATGGAAGCTTCGTTTGAGAGGAGCCTGGCAAATTTCACCTTCGAAGAAGAAGCTTACATAGATGACATCCCGTTCAATACGGAAGTTATTGCCAGTGATATTTGCTGCGACCGTGAGTTAAGGAAAACATATGTATTAGAAGACGAGAGTTATATTGACGACATCCCTTTTGATACG
>Ga0209013_10000748_pt1 | contig 29560 bp, 28 predicted proteins | sample Cruoilmetagenom2_FD_187291 | JGI IMG/M metagenome (GOLD analysis project Ga0209013, IMG submission 187291) | Oil polluted marine microbial communities from Coal Oil Point, Santa Barbara, California, USA - Sample 2 (SPAdes) (version 2) | ecosystem: Environmental > Aquatic > Marine > Oil seeps ...
CCATCAATTTCGGATCCAGGGAAATGTTCTGGGGATGCCTGTATGACGGATTTTATGAGCCTAATTATAATATGTTTTACAACTATAAATATTATAACGATCTGTTTGAAGGTTACGGTTTCAAGAATTATTTCAACCAATACACATTTCATACGGATCTAATCCCAGATAAGATGAACCCGGTAATTTATGAAAGAGGTGCGGAGATCAGGAAAAACAATAATTTTACTTTTAAAAACATAGAACGAAAGAATCTGGACAAATATGAAGAAGATTTTGTAACTATATTTAACGAAACATGGGCCAGGTTTCCAGGGGTAAAGCCATTGACCAAACAGCAGACTGTAAAGATGTTTGATAAAATAAAAATTATCCTTGACCCGCGTGTTATGATATTTGCTTATTATAAAGAAAGACCTATCGGATTTTTCATTATGATACCTGATATTTACCAGGTTACAAAGCACTTTAACGGGAGATTTCACTTCATAAATAAACTCAGGCTGGTTTATAATTTACGGATCAGAAAAGTCAGCAGAAAAGTAATAGGGCTCATATTCGGTGTTGTACCGGAATTTCAAAATAAAAGTGTAGCCGATGGAATGATACTTCTTTTTGAAGACGAAGTCAGGCAACCCGACCTTAAATACACTGACCTGGAAATGAACTGGATTGGTGATTTCAATCCTAAGATGATCAAACTAATTGAATATCTGGGAGCAAAAGTCTATAAAACACACATTACATACAGGTATTTATTTGACCGACATAAAAAATTTGAGCGAGCGGCAACCATATAAGCTTGCCATTTATGCTATTCTTTAAAAAGTTAGTACATTATAACTCTAATTAAATTGCCATGAACCGCATTAAAAATATTCTTTTTGTCCTAACCACCATTCTTTTCTGGCTTACAGCCTGGACACAGGAGGAGACACCTAAAATAGTAGTTATCAACAATGACACTATTGTAGTAGAACCCATACCATTGGTTGAGATTTCACAACGAACAGAAGAGGTTTACAACCAACTAAAAGCAACGCAACAGGCCATTGATTCATACAACGATAAAAAATCAATTGATTCATTGGTTAAAGAGGGTAAGAGATTCATGCGCGAGGAATTAAAAAGAATTGAAGCAACAAAAAACACCCTGTCTATCAGAGAGTTGAATGACGAAAAGAAAAAATGGAAAAATACCAGTAAAATACTTGATGGTTGGAGAACCAAATTCAACAACAGGACGCTCAATCTCGAGAACCAAAAGCAAAAGATCACATTAATGCTCAGACAATGGGATCTGACGCTTAGCAAAGCTAAAGAACAGGATGCGCTTCCTGAAATAATGAATGACATTAAAAGCATTATCAAAGAAATTAAAGTTATTGACACTGAACTGACCAACAAGCAAAACCAACTGTACATGAACCAGAATCAGGTGACTGAATTTATACTTACCGTTGATGAAATTAAAAGCGACCTTGAAAGTGTCAGTTTATCATCGTTTAATAAAGATGCGCCTCCTATTTGGGAAACTCATGACTCGATAAGTAATTCCTCAATTGCAAAAAGTCAAATTCAGAAATATCTTCAGGAGTCGTCTAAAAACCTTCAAGCATTTAAAAAAGACTATTCAAATAATATGGTTTTACATGTAATAGTCTTCATCATTTTAATCATCCTTCTATACTTGCTAGCGCATTACAAAGGTAAAGCCGATGAAGAAGAAAAAAGTGAAGCAAGAGAAACCCGATACTTTATTTCACATTACATCTTAACCGCTTTTTTCCTGGCTCTGATTGCATCCGTTTGGGTATATCCTATTCGCCCTTCCATTGTAGATGACATCCTGAGAGCAGTTGTACTAATAACAGGGTTTGTGATTCTTGACAAGTTATTTGGTCGAAAATTACGCAAACTCATTGTGTTACTATTTGTTTTATTAGTATTCAAAGAGGTTTCTGTTTTCTTCATACGAACATGGTTGTTGGCCAGAATCTTTTTGTACTTCCATTTACTTTATACCGGCATTGTACTAGTTTATATCATACAGGCAATCAAATCTTTACTTCCGGTATTAAGATTTAAGATCAATGGTATTCTTTATTTCTTCTCCGGGCTTTTTTATTTGTTGCTTGGAGTAGCTTTGGTGGGAAACACTTTCGGTTTTGTTAACCTGGCTATTTTGATGGTGAGCACTGTTAACAATGCAATATTTTCTTCAATAATTTACATTCTGATAGCTATATCGCTTGACGGTATTATTTCCGTTGCATTTGAGACCAAATTTCTACAGCAATCTAACATTATCAAGCAAAAGAATGGCTCATTGGTCAATAAAATAATGAAACTTATCTACATCCTACTCATTGTACTATGGGTCAAATCAGTCATCAATAATTTAGGGCTCAGCGACTGGGTTTGGACCTGGTTAGGCCGCCTGATGGACAGCAGTTGGGTTGTTGGCACAAGTACCATCTCGTTAGGTTCTATTTTAGGTGTTATTCTCGTTATTATTATTACAGTTGTCATTGTGCGCATGGTTAATGTCTTTTACGAAAAAGAACTTTTTCCAAGAATTCAATTTCCAAGGGGCGTTCCAGGTGCCATTTCTATGATCACCCGTTATGTTATTGTAGCCTTTGGCATCTACTTTGTTCTGGCAGCTGCAGGGATCGATCTTAGTAAATTTGGATTGATTGCAGGTGCATTAGGTGTAGGTATAGGTTTTGGCCTCCAAAATATTGTATTCAACTTTATTGCAGGGTTGGTACTGGCTTTTGAGCGGCCTTTTCAGGTAGGGGATGTTATTGAAGTTGACCAATTGATGGGTACGGTTACTTCGATTGGCGTCAGGTCGAGTAATATAAGGACCTATGATGGCTCAGAAGTTATTATTCCCAACGGAAACTTAATTTCGAACGATGTAACAAATTGGACTTTGTCGGACCGGAAAAAAAGAAGAGAGATCCCAGTAAGTGTTGCTTATGGTTCCAATCCTCATGAAGTTCTAAAGATTCTTGCAAAGGCTGCCGGAGATCATATCAATGTACTTGAATCGCCTGCTCCGTGGGCTACTTTTGAAGGCTTTGGAGACAGCTCATTAGATTTTAAAATCAGATTTTGGATGCCGTTTGATATAGGCGTAACCGTTAAAAGCCAGGTGGCTATGAGTATTTATGATGCTCTGGAAGAAGCCGGTATCAGTATTCCATTCCCTCAGCAAGATATCTATATTAAAGCTTTAGAAGACAGTTCATTGATTGTTCCGAAGCAAAAACCTACGACTTTAAAGAAAAAGAACCCCAAAGTGACTCACAAAACAGAACCAGAAGCATCTGACGAGAACAAGAAACCCGACCAGATCGAACATGATGATGATAACGAAAAAGATTAATAGCACATGGATTATTCTTATATCATTGTCTTTGTTATCATTATAATCGGTGTGCTCATTTGGCAGCTAAACCGATCCAGGTCACAACATTATGTTTTATCAAAACAACTATTTCCTGAACTTGACCTGTTCGTGCTTATAGCCAAAAAGGAAAGGAAAATTCAAAACCTTATTGTACACATAAAAGCAAAAAAGGAATTGAACATAAAACAAGTCCGATGTGAACTTATTTCGGAAAAGCGGGAGTTTACTTATATCGATTCTTCTGAGATTTCGGAATCAATAACTCTCCCGTTTCGTATTCAGCATCAGGCAACCTATGAAGCTGTCATTCCTTTTAAAAATTTAAAAGAGATTATTTCCGGTAAAATATCTTCCATGAATACTTTTCGTATGGTTGTTGTGCTTGAGCACAGTAAAACTTTCAAATCACATGAACTGGCACTAAATAAGTATTGGAAGATTTACAAAGCAGACACGGGAAAGTACAACTAAAAAAAAAGCTAAAACCGAACAATCAGTTTTAGCTTTTTTTCAACGATAAACGTTTACTATTCCTTAATGATATCGATCAATTCTACTTCGAACACAAGGGTTGATGAAGGTGGAATACCTCTGTTGCCCTGCGGGCCATACCCCAGATCAGAAGGGATAACCATTACGGCTTTTCCCCCTTTACGCATCATCGCAATTCCTTCGTCCCATCCTCTGATCACTTGTCCCTGCCCGAGTGTAAACTCGAAGGGCTCTCCCCTATCAACCGAACTGTCGAATTTGTTTCCATCAAGAAACATGCCTGTGTAGTGCACCTTGACTTTATCTCCGGCAACGGGTTTACTTCCGCTACCTTTTGCCATGCTGATAAAATACAACCCACTTTCCGTAGGTTCTGCATTCGGATAATTCTCTGCAAGATAGGCAGCGCGCATTCCGGCCTCTTCTTCTGCCATACGTTGCATTTCTGCTTGTTTTTTAGCATTCATTTCATCGCTTGACATGATATCATTCATCTTTATGTAAAAATAAATGTTCTCAACTGAATCTAATTCGGGAGGAACTTCCTTGAAGCGGAATAATTTCATAAATACCGAATCTGTGTTGCAGATAAAAGTAGCACTGTCGCCCGCGTTCATCATTGATAATCCTTCATAAATATCGCCAGCATAAACCGACTCAACAATGGGCAATTGCATCGCCTGAGGCAGTTTTTTGCTATCAAACAGTACCGAGTCTCCCGTACCGTATATCATATCTATTTCCACAAAATCACCTAGCTGTGGAAACAAGGTGTCGTCAACATCCGTATTAAATTGATAATACAGTCCGGTTTCCGTTTTTTTAAACCCCGGGTATTCAGACTGTTGACAAGATGAGAGTAGCCCGCCCAAAACAGCTGCTACTAAAAAAATGAATAATGTTCTTTTCATGATTTTACCATTAAATTAAAAAGTGAATCTCTTTTTTAAAATTCGAATGGGCAAAGGTAGTCTTTATTTCATCAAGATTAAATCAAAAAAGCCCTCACTCAATAAAATTATTTCTTCTGATGTTCTTCCTTACCGGTATTTTCAGTATCTCCTGTGGCATCGTTACTGCCTTGAGACTCATCAGGAAGTTCATCTTCAACAGTATTTTCGATCTTAATGATCTCTTCCAGGGCCTCGTCAAAATCAGGATTAATGGAAATAGCCATCTTAAAATCCGCCAGGGCCTTTGGTTCATCATGAAGCTCAATATATAGCAAACCCCGCTGGTAGTATGCTGCATGTGCATCGGGGTTGACTTCAATGGCTTTTGTAAAATCTTTAACCGCGCTTTCGTTCATGCTCAACTCAGCCTTCGTTTTTCCCCGTAGAAAATAATCTATCTTTTCGTCAGCGGCAACCGAATGACCTTCCTCTTTTTCCTTTTTCATATCCTCTTCCTGATCCTTTAAATTATTTCCGGTAACAGCTTTTGCGTAATCAGGGTCTAATTCTATCGATTTGTCAAAATCCGTAATGGCTTCCTCGTGTAACCCCAGAGCTGCCTTGGAAAGTCCTCGGTTATAGTATGTTTTGGAATCGGAAGGATCTAAGCTGATAGCTTTGTCATAATCAACAATGGCTTCCTCATACTTTTTAAGTTCGGCTTTGGCAATGCCGCGATTATTATATGCTTTAGCGTATCCTGAATCCAGTTCAATAACCTGGTTGTAATCTTCTATAGCCTCTTCATGTTTTTTAAGGTTTGCTTTGGCCAGCCCCCTGTTATGAAAAGCCTGCACATCTTCAGGATCTAACCGGACAGCCTCGTCAAGATCCACTATAGCCTCTTCAAATAAACTAAGGCTTGCTTTAGCCAGCCCCCTGTTGAACCAGGCGTTTTCGAAATCAGGGCTCAATTCAATAGCCTTGTCAAAATCACTGATAGCCTCCTCAAACTTTTTCAGTTCGACTTTAGCCATTCCCCTATTGTTGTATGCAATGACGTATTCCGGGTCTAACTCAATGGCCCTGTTAAAGTCTTTTATTGCATCTTCATTCAAATTAAGGCTTGCTCTGGCTCTGCCCCTGTTGTTATATGCCTGAGTATACTCAGGGTTAAGTTTTATTGCTTCATCAAAATCTTCTATAGCTGCATCATAATCCTCGATCCCGGCTTTTGCCAGTCCTCTGTTATAATAAGCCGAAGTATCCTCGGGAGCTATGTGTAACGCAGCATCATAATCTTTGATGGCTTCCTTGTTCCTGTTGAGTTTGGCTTTAGCCAACCCCCGGTTATAGTAGGCAACCAGATCATCAGGGCTTAATTCAACAGCTTCATTAAAATCTTCAATGGCATCCTCATTTCTATCCAGATGGGCTTTTGCAATACCCCTGTTATTATAAGCATTACTGTCGACAGGGTTTAGTTCAATTGCCTTTGAATAATCAGAAATGGCTTCTTTTACCAGCAACAAATTGAATTTGGCATTCCCCCTGTTGTAGTATGCTTTAGCATATTTCACTTCCAGCTCAATGGCTCTTGTGTAGTCTTCCACAGCCTCTTCAAACAAGTTCAGTTCAGCTTTGGCAATTCCCCTGTTATTATATACACGGGCAAATTCGGGATTCAACCCGATAGCCTTGTCATAATCTTTAATAGCTTCTGTATTCCGTCCTAAGTCGGCCTTAGCTATCCCCCTGTTGTTGTACGAGAAATAATCATCCGGATTTAACCGGATGGCTATATCATAGTCGGCAACGGCTTCTTCGGCAAGACCTGCATTTCTTTTGGCAATACCACGGTTGTAATAGGCACTGTTGCGGTTCGGGTCTATTTCTATCGCCTTGTCGTACTCCTGGATAGCTCCTTTATAATCTGATAAGTCTCTTTTAGCATTACCACTTTCAACATAATCCTCCGGATTATGAAATGTCAGTTTATTCATTTTGGTTTGGTCGTTCATGGTTTTAAAGGCAATATGTTCACATTAAATTAGGTTCTCAGAAGTCGAATTAAATTGTTTATAAAAATAACACACCTTGCTGAAATAGCATCACTTTTGTTAATAAGTTTCTTTAGGTTGTTAATACATGACACAGCTGATACACAAATGTAATATTGTAAATTACTTTAGTTCAACTAGTTCTATATCATACACCAAAGTACACCTGGAAAGTATTTTATTACTATCACCAAGCAGTCCATACCCAAGGTGAGCCGGTAAAATAAGTACCGCTTTGTCTCCAACATGCATCAACAGGATTGCTTCTTCCAGCCCACTTTCAACATTTCCCCTACCAATTTTAAAAATCTTCTGCCCATCGTTCTTTGATGAATAGACCACATCTCCTGTCAGTAACCGTAAGGTATAATTTAATACAGCTATTTTTCCTGTTTCCGCTTTTTCACTGGTTCCTTTCTCATAGATAAAATACCTCAGGCCGCTACCTGTTTCTTCCATTTTCAAACCATGCCTCCTGATGTAATTAGCAATATCTTCCTGTTCAGAACGGACAAGATACCTGTTGGCTTTCTCCAGTGCGTTTTCCGAATTTATTTGTTTATTTTTCGCTTGTCTTCCCTGCTGACTCCCTGAATTACAGGAAACTAATATAACAAGGAATATGATCAAGCAGCTTTTTCGTATCTGCATAGTTTACGAGTCGTAACTGAGTATATAATCAAGTTCGTTTTTGTACAGGGGTAAAATCTTCTTTACTTCTTCAATGGTCTTCTCGATAGTGTTGAATGACTTGCCCCCGGCAGCATTCATGTGGCCGCCGCCGTTAAAATGACTTCTAACCAGATCGTTAACGGAAAATTTACCCTTTGACCTGAACGACATTCTGATCATTTTGTCTTTTTCGGTCAATAGGATTGATTGATTAATCTTCTCCATGGACAGCGGATAGTTAACAATACCTTCAGTATCTCCCACCTGAAAATTAAATCCTCTTAAATCCTCTCTCGTCAGGTAGATCAGCGCCGTATGAAACTCCTCCCAAACGATCATTCTTTTATGAATAGCATAACCGAGCAGGCGCAAACGGTTTTCTGAAAACGTATCATAGATCAGCTGGTGCAGTTTCTGTACATCCACACCCCTGCTCACCAGGTCGGCAGTTACTTCGTACGTCTCTTTTCTGTTACAGGAAAAGCTGAAAGAACCCGTATCCGTGACAATGCCGGCATACAGGGCTTCAGCTATTTCTTTGTTTATCAGATCTCTGTCACCCGAAGAGTCAATAAAATTATAAATCAACTCAGACGTAGAAGAAATATCTACTGTTGAAATACAGTAATCAAAACTTTCTGTGTCAGGGTCGATGTGATGATCGATCAACACCCTTTTACCCTGGGAGCGTGTAATGATATCGGCAACGCTACCCAGCCTATTAATCGCATTGTAGTCAAGACAAAAGACAACCTCCGCTTCGGTTAATGCCTTTTTTACCAGAGCCGATTGCCGCTCATACACAAGCGTTTCCTTACTTCCCGGGATCCAGGCAAGGAATTCCGGAAACATATTGGGAATCACAACGTCCACCTGATGCCCTTTTATTTTCAGGTAATGATACATAGCCAGCGAAGAGCCTATGGCGTCACCGTCAGGATTATTGTGTGTTGTGATAACTATTCTTCTCTTTTCTGACAAGAGATTATTGATTTCTTTGACAGGGCGTAGTATCTCAATCATTCTGGTTCCGAATTAAGGGGCAAAGATAAAAAATATATACCTCACAGCTTTGTATGGGCAAAGCAGTAGAATACCTTGAATTGTTCTTTGCTTTTAGCGTATTATTGCATTATTCTACTATTTTTGCGCAAAATTTTAAACTTATTCAAATGGCAGGAAGTACAACATTTACAATGATCAAACCCAAAGCTGTTGCAAACGGAAATATGGGTAAAATAATTGACACGATAATTAGTGGCGGTTTTCAGATCAAAGCTCTGAAATACACAAAGTTATCAAAAGAAGAAGCCAAGAGGTTTTACGCAGTGCATAAAGAAAGACCCTTTTATGAAGGATTAACTGCTTTTATGTCGTCAGGATATATTATTGCCGCTGTGCTTGAAAAAGAGAACGCAATAGAGGCATACAGGAACTACATTGGAGCCACTAACCCGGAAGATGCTGCCGAAGGAACCATCAGGAAATTATATGGCACCAACATTGAGGCCAATGCCGTACACGGCTCAGATAGTGATGAAAATGCCGTAATTGAAAGTAATTTCTTTTTCACGGCACGAGAATGCGATTATTAATCGATCGAATATAAATGTAAAAGGCTAAAGTTGAATGACTTTAGCCTTTTTTATTGTCTTGGCTTATAGGTTTCGTACGTGTCGTCAGGGTAAAGAAGAATTATTTTCTTTGGCGCATCGGCATCCCCCTCTCTTTTCGTCTGATCTTCCGTTATTTTAATTCCAACTTCCTGATTTTCCGTTATTTCATCCACTTTATCCTTTTGAATTCTAAACTGCACTTCCTTTGGTTCCCGCTCTTTCTCTTTATCAGCTGAAACAACAACACTTCTCTCCTTCATTTCTTTCCCACCGACCATTTTGCCCTTACCAAGCAACAGCCAGTCGAGGTTTAATTCAGGATACCTGTTCTTAACTTTCATCATAAAATCCAGGCTGGGTTTATTTCTTCCGGAAAGAACATGTGAAAGAGCTGAACGCTGCACACCTATTTCTGTTGCAAATTGCGTTGATGACAATTTTTCCTTTTCGATTATTTGCTTTATTCTGCTCAGCATTATTCAAAAGTAGCTAGAGGCAAATGTAGCAATTTTTTGTTGATAGATGTAAATTTTTTTCAAATTTTATGCACACCCAAATTTTAATAAACATCTTTCTAAAGTATATTATCGTTTTAGTAGTTTATTTCGTTTATATACAGTCTTATATATTATCTATTCATGTTTTTTAATAATGTCAATATTTTCATTTTATATATGAAGTGTTTTATATATTATATATTATATATTTCTCGTATACAATCTTTTATATGTCTTGTTATAATTAACATACACTTAATAATATCTCTGTATTTTGTCCATGTGAATTAAATAGTTTCGTATCTTATTGTTTTTCTACACTTTATATTGTCATTTGTTTACATATATTATCATTGTTCTATTTGTAAACAATTCTCATTTGAAAAAATATGAACACGTAATTCAATATGCAGATTGTGTCATTTAATCTGGCACTGTTTAATTTTATAAATTAATTTTTCGCTTCCCTCCTCCCCTGAGTATGGGGTATGGTTGATGAAAAAAAAGCACTGCCGGAACAGTGCTCTTCATTAAAATCATTTCTTCCGTTATTGCCTGATCACTTTTTTTGTTACCAGATTTTTGTCCGAACTAATTCTTAGAAAATAAATTCCACTTCTCAGCCACGTTAGCTTATTTTTAAATAATGCCTTATTTTCATCCCTGCTTATGGAAATATCTTCCCCATATATCAATATTCCCAAAATATTGTACAGTTCAACACGTATATGCGTTTCCTTAGATGATAAAAAACGCATATAAAGATCATCTTTAAAGGGGTTTGGCCACACATTTACATCCAATTCATTTGACTTATCTATCTGATTTTCAAACTCTGTCATAATAGTGTGGGCTTTCATATAATCAGGTATTCCCCAGCCCAGAGTATCATTCGGTGTTTCGGCAAGAGAAGCACTGGCTTTTATAGCCGCCTGTATTTCCATAACTTTCATCGTTGGATTAGCCTGCCACAAGCAGGTACTCATTCCTGTGATAATCGGTGATGAATAGGAAGTTCCGCTTCCGGTTTCCACTGTGCTCGTTCCTCTGGCCACTGTTGTTCCCTGTCCCATTGCTACAACAGCTGGTTTTATCCGGCCATCAACGGTGGGGCCAATCGAGCTGAATGTAGCCCAGGACCCTACGTAAGTAACTGCTCCGATAGAAAAAACACTATCAGCATCGGCAGGTGAAGCATTCCAAGGAAACTCAGAACCTGCAGAGTTTCCGGCACTGTTACACACCAGTATACCTTTACGTGTAGCATAATCAGCTCCCCGCGTAGCAACGGCTGTATTTCCATCTAGATCCTCGTAAGAGTGATCCCACTGCGGCAGGTCGAAGTCCTGGTAGCTCAGGGAGCTGTTGATCACGTCAGCACCCACACTGTCGGCATATTCTGCCGCCGACACCCAGTTGTACTCTTCTATAATATTCTCAGAGTTTACATCCTCTGAGCGCAGTAGCCAGTAAGAAGCTTCAGGTGCCGTTCCAATCATCTGTCCCGGCCAGTTTGCTCCCATTGTGGATAAAACCGATTTACCATGACCACTTTCTGTAAAGACATCCTGATCATGTGGGTGGACAAAGTCCCTGGTGCCTAAAATCTGACCATTTGCCCATAAACTGTCGAACACAGGATGTTCCTGAGCACCTTCAAACCCGCCATCCAGAACAGCAATCACCATTCCCTGTCCCTGATATCCCAGGTTATGCAGGGGAATACCGTTGATCTGGTCAATCTGATGCTCGGCGGCACCATAATCCAACTCAGCTACAGTGCGGGTTGTATGCCCTTCATCCGTACCAGGCTTCCCATATGTTTCCTCATCAAAAAAACTTTTGTGTGACGGATTATTTCTATCAACAACTTTAAGTATCTCCACCACATAGGGAAGTGCATATATATGATCTAAGACTGTTTGACTTTCAGTGAAGATTGTTACTCCGTTCAGCCATTTCGTCGCATTCAGCAATACAGCTCCTTCATCGGTAACTCCCTGTAAATACTGAGGGTTTACAGGTAAGTCATTCTCAACAACAAGTATTCCCTGCCTTAAACGGCGGTCAATAGCCCGCTGGGTCAAAAATTCTTCCGGGTTACCAATAGAATAGGGTGAATTATTTTTATCTATAAACTGAACAAAATATTTATCCGGAGCGATTTGCGCATATCCATGAAAGAAACTTAGTAACACGATGATGAGTATTGTTTTGCGCATATTTGTCGTTTTTGTTATGTATTTTTTAAGATTATTTCTTTCGTTTAATTACTGCCAACTTCCATTACATTGTTCGTATTGTCAATATCCGGAATCAATTCTGATCCGAGAACAACCTTTTTGATCATTTTATTCTTGTCAACCTGCAAAGCCACAGCACGTTCGCCAGAACCCCACACGGAAGTTCTTTTATTGACTATTTCTGTGGTACCATCGGCAAATTCACAAGTAACAACAACAGGTAGAGGTAATCCTCCGTAATTCTGAACAACAACAATGTTGTTGTTGGTTATTTTCTTAATACCCAAATCGGCATAGGAGCGGTCAAAAAACCAGGGTATGAAAAACCAGCTCAGGTCTGCTCCAGTTGCATCATTAAAGGAATTAAAGAAATCGTATGGTATAGGATGTTTGCCCTGCCATCGCTCCATGTAAGTATGCAAAGCCACTTTAAACGTGCTGTCACCCAGTGTATTTCGAAGAAAATAATAGGCCAGTGCCGAACGTACATAAGCATGCACACGGTAGCTGTCATAATCTCCCAGATTATAGGACAACGTCATTAATGTTGCTTCTTTTTCCGATCCATTCACTCCTTCAAATCTTTCCACAAACCGTTTTCTGTCCGGATCACCCGGAAAATCCTGCTGGCCAAACATCATGGTGAGAAAAGCAGCCCATCCTTCGTCCATCCAGGCATATTTACGTTCATTTGTTCCCATAAAAAACGGGAAATAGGTGTGTGAAATTTCATGGAATATGGTAAGGGCCGCGTCTGTTGAGTCGCTCGGGTCTCCGTTATTGGCCATCATGGGGCTTTCCATACCGCCACCCATTCTGTCGTTACTAACCGTAGTCATATGATCATAAGGAAAAGCAAAGCCCGGAAGCTCGGTTGACATATAAGCTACACTGGCTCTGGCCCATTTTGCAGCATTCTGGTAAGTTCGGGCCGAATCGGCATAAACCGCATCAACGAAAACCCTCCTGTTTGTTCCCTTGTCAACCACAAGCGAAGATCCGTCCCAGTTGACATTCCTCCTGACGGCAAAAGTGAAATCAGGCACATGAGCAGCAGCAAAATGCCACGTATTTGTATGAAATGCATTGATTCCATCGTGCCGAATGATTTTTCTCGATTTTTTAAAGTCCTCAGCGCTGAATATACGGGTAATCTTGCTGCTTACACGGGCTGTCATAAGGTTCTTTAAGACGTAATCAGAAAACATATCATGTTCGTTCACCAGCTCTCCCGTTGCCCATACAACATAACCCGGAGGTGTAGATATATGCACATCATATTCGTTAAAGTCGTTGTAAAACTCTACGGCTCCCAGATATTCAATCATATCCCATCCGTTAATATCGTCATAAACTGCTATTTGCGGATACCAGTAAGCGATAAACCATGTATCTTTTCCATATTTTCCGGTTCTGATGGTTATATCCGACACTTCATAGTGCCAGCTGGCTTTCATTTCCAACGAATCGCCCGGTGCCAGAGGCTCCGGTAAGAAAATACTTAAATTGGTTGAAAACATATAAGCTATTTTCCTGTTATTCCAATCAATACTGTCATCGTTTATCGACAGGCTTTTGATAACCATCCCTTCATTTACTCCATCGCCTATCGGCCACTGTCTTGGATTTCCCTCTTTATAGATATTCGGATAGAGCCGGATTACCAACCTTTTTAAGGTATCAGGACTGTTATTAAAGTAAGTTACTTTTTCTTCCCCAACAAGCAGATTATCTGCCACGTTCAACTCAACATTTATTTGATACCTGGCATTATTTTGCCAGTAGTTTAGCCCTGGAACTCCTGAGAGAGAACGTGTTCCATTCTGATAAGCTTTTTTTGCTTCGACAGTAAGCGCGCTGCTTACCGGGCTCTGGCTTAATAAAGTAAAACTGTTTGCAACTACCAGCATGATGACAAATAACCATTTCATAATATATTATTAAATGAAAAACCAATTTATTTAGAATTGGTAAAAATAATGAAACTGAGCGAATAAAGTTATCTTTGTTATAAAAAATTACCATGTACCAAAGCATCAATCCATACACTGGTGAAGTAGTTTCTGCCTATCAGAAATTATCAGATACAAAAGCGGTTGAGGTCATTGCAACAACGCATCAGACCTTCCTTCACTGGAAAACAGTGTCTTTTTCAGAACGCTCGCGCCTGATGCATGCTTTGGCTGATAAACTTCTGGAGAAGAAAGAAGAACTGGCTGAAATGATCACGGCTGAAATGGGAAAAATCATCACGGAGTCTGCTGCCGAGATCGAAAAATGTGCCTGGCTATGCAACTATTATGCTGAGAATGCTGCCATCATGCTCGAAGAAGAAAGTATGCCTTCTGATGGCACGGTCAGCTATGTCCGATTCGATCCAATCGGCGTTGTATATGCCATTATGCCCTGGAATTTCCCGTTCTGGCAGGTGTTCCGGTTTGCTATACCTACAGTTATGGCGAGAAATACAGTTGTTTTAAAACATGCGCCCAATGTGTTTGGGTGTGCCAGTGCAATAGAACAACTGTTTGTTGAATCCGGGTTCCCGGAAGGCGTTTTGAGTAAGCTGATTATTTCAGTGGAGCAATCGGACAAAGTGATCGCCCACCCTCTGGTACAGGGCGTTACGCTGACAGGAAGCCGGAAAGCAGGAAAAATAGTGGCCTCAGTAGCTGGAAAATACCTTAAAAAGAGCGTTATGGAGTTGGGTGGTTCCGACCCATATATTGTGTTAAACGATGCCGAAATCAACAATGCGTGTAAGACCGGGATGTGCTCACGCATGCTGAATGCCGGCCAGGTGTGTATTTCTGCCAAACGATTCATTGTAGAAGAGCATATTTTCGATGATTTTGTAGCCGAACAAAAATCGTTACTGGAGAACATGGTGTTGGGTGATCCTATGCTGAAAGAAACTGAAATGGGCCCTATGGCCCGTCCTGACCTACTTGAACAGCTTGAAGAACAGGTGAATAAATCGATCAGAATGGGGGCAGAACTGATTACCGGTGGTAGGCGAATTGACGACAGGTTTTATGCCCCTACGCTGTTGATAAAAGCGCATAAAGGTATGCCTGTGTATGATGAAGAAACATTCGGTCCTGTTTCGGTAGTTATTCCTGCCAAAAATGCAGATGATGCAGTACGCATTGCCAATGATACGGAATATGGACTTGGAGCCAGCATCTGGACACAGGATATGGAACTGGCTGAAAAAATGGCCGAACAGTTGGAAGCGGGTACTATTTTTATCAATGGTATGACAAAATCGGATCCACGCTTACCATTCGGAGGCACCAAACGCTCAGGCTACGGCAGAGAACTCTCTCATTTTGGCATCAGGGAGTTTGTGAATATTAAAACGGTGTGGATTAAGTAGTTCAGAGTTCAGAGTTCAGGGTTTCGGGTTTAATTTTTGTGACAGGAGGTGGCAGCTATCGAAAAAAGATGATATGTCATGCGGATGCTTGAAACGGAAAATATGTTATAGATACCGCACGACCTCATCCAAAGGTTTTCTGATTTTCTGTCCTTTTTTCTGAAAGCCATCGTGCGGATAACCCAGCGGGGTGATGCAGTAAATGACCTGATTTTCTTTTAATTCCATGGCTTTGGCCAGCTTATCGTAATCGAAAGCAATGATCCAGCAGGTACCCACCCCTTCGTTGGCAGCGGCCAGGATCATGTGGTCCATAGCAATGGCCAGGTCGGTTTCAATGGAATTGTAGCCATCGTTAGTGCGCACCCACGATTTATACTTATCCCCCACTACGACCAAAACGTGTGGTGCCTGTTTAAACCATTTTTTATGGTAACATTCCCTCACCTCTGCCAGCTTCTCCGGCGACGATACGACGACAAATGTCCACGGTTGCCGGTTGCCTGCTGATGGTGCCAGCCGCCCTGCTTCCAGAATTTGATTCAAGACGGATTTACTTACGGACTTATCCGGGTCGTAATCACGTATGCTTTCGCGCGTTTTTATCAGTTCATAATATTCCATGGGCCAATCGTTAAGCAAATGTAAAGAAAGTCTATCAAATATTTTTTTAGAAATATTTAACGTCTGATTTTAAATATTATGTCGTATGTTTGCGTCATAAAACATCTAGCATGATCAAGACTGAGAATTTTACAAGCGAATTACAGGAAATGGCCAAGCTTGCCAAGGCACTGTCGCATCCGGCAAGACTGATGATCCTGGAATACCTCGCAGAGCAGAAAGTATGTATTTCCGGCGACATTACAAAAGAAGTTCCGTTGAGCAGAACCACTGTTTCCCAACATTTGAAAGAACTGAAGACTGCCGGGTTGATCCATGGAACCATTGAAGGACTGAACGTAAATTACTGCCTGCAACCGGATGCTATCGGCAGATTGAAACAAACCTTTTTACTCTTTTTTGATAAAATAGACACAGGTTATCCCCAACAATGTTAAAATACGGCGATGAGCAAAATATTAATCTTGTGTACCGGCAACAGTTGCCGCAGCCAGATGGCTGAAGGCTTTCTGAAATCGTTTGACCCAGAGTTGGATGTGCATTCTGCCGGTACGGTCCCTTCATCCGAAGTGCACCCGAAAGCTATACAGGTGATGAAAGAAGAGGGGATCGACATTCAATCGCATCATCCGAAACCGGTCAGCCGGTTTACCAACAGGAAATTCGACTATGTCATCACGGTGTGTGATGATGCAAAAGGATCCTGTCCGGTTTTTTCCGGTCGCGTGACACACAGATTGCATATCGGGTTTGAAGATCCGGCAAAGGCTACAGGTAGCGAAGAAGAGATTCTTAACTTTTTCAGAGAAATACGCAATGAAATAAAACATGACTTTCGGGTCTTTTACAATAAATACATCCAAACATGAAAATCAGAAAACCCATTAAAGAGATTGTCCGGTCGAAATACAACAACATAGCCGACGACACCAGAAAAGAACCCTGTTGCTGCAAGAAGAACAAAAGCACAGCAGCATGGAACAAGGACTACACCATCTTCAGCGACAGCTACAAGCAAATGGATGGTTATCACGAGGAGGCCGACCTTGGGCTGGGCTGCGGGCTACCGACGGAGTTTGCCCGGATATCTGAAGGTGACACGGTACTCGACCTGGGGTCGGGAGCAGGAAACGACTGTTTTGTGGCCCGCGCCCTGGTAGGTGAAACCGGCAGGGTGATCGGCATTGATTTTGCCGACAAGATGCTCGAAAAAGCCCGGGAAAACAGCCATAGCCTCGGTTATACAAATGTAGAGTTTTTAAAAGGTGATATTGAACAACTTCCCCTGGGCAATAACGAGGCCGATGTGGTGATCAGCAACTGCGTGCTGAACCTTGTCCCTGACAAGAAACGGGCCTTCGGTGAAATATACCGGGTGTTAAAGCCGGGCGGATATTTTTCGGTCTCCGATATCGTTATCAGCGGTAAACTTCCCGATAAACTTCTGCAAGAAGCGGAAATGTACGCCGGCTGTGTAGCGGGTGCTATTCCCAAAACGGATTATCTGGAAATCATACACAACCAGGGATTTATACAAATATCAATACAGAAAGAAAAGGAGGTGGAAATTCCGGATGAGATTCTTGAAAAGTACCTGGACAAGCAGGAGTTGAATGATTACAAGAACAGTAAAACAGGCATTTTCAGCATTACCGTATATGCGTCAAAATAACAGGATATGAGCAAATTATCCCGTCAATTATCATTCTTCGACCGCTATCTGACGCTCTGGATATTTGCCGCCATGCTGCTGGGGGTTGGATCCGGTTACTTTTTTCCCGGCATTTCCGGATTCTGGGATCAATTCAGTATGGGCACCACCAACCTGCCCATAGCCATCGGATTGATTGTGATGATGTACCCGCCGCTGGCAAAAGTAAAATACGAAGAACTGGGTGATGTATTCCGCAACTGGAGAATCCTGATGCTGTCGTTGGTTCAAAATTGGCTCATCGGCCCTTTACTCATGTTTTTCCTCGCTATCCTCTTTCTCCATAACTACCCTGATTATATGACCGGACTCATCCTAATAGGCCTCGCCCGATGCATTGCCATGGTCATTGTGTGGAATGAACTGGCCAAAGGCGATACCGAATATGCTGCCGGACTGGTGGCTTTCAACAGTATTTTTCAGGTGTTGTTCTTTTCGGTGTATGCGTATGTTTTCATTACTATTATGCCAGGCTGGTTCGGTATGGAATCGTATGAGGTGAACATAACGATGGGTGAGATTGCCAAAAGCGTATTCATTTATCTCGGCATCCCTTTCCTGGCCGGGATGATCACACGTTTCGCATTGATCCGACTGAAAAACAAAATTTGGTACGAGAAAAAATTCATCCCCAAAATAAGCCCTCTGACCCTTGTTGCCTTGCTATTTACTATTTTCGTAATGTTTTCGCTCAAAGGCGATGTTATTGTTGAATTGCCTCTTGACGTGGTGCGCATTGCCATTCCCCTTGCAATTTACTTTTTAGTCATGTTTCTTGTGTCCTTCTTCATGGCAAAACGAATTGGTGCTGATTACAGCAAAACAGCGACCATAGCATTCACAGCAGCCAGCAATAATTTTGAACTGGCCATTGCCGTTGCCATTACTGTATTTGGAATAAACTCAGGCGAAGCCTTTGCTGCTGTAATCGGACCCCTGGTAGAAGTTCCGGTACTTATCGCACTGGTCAACGTTGCCCTTAAATTTCAGAAAAAGTATTTTAAAAGAGAAGAAGCCTCCGGGTCTTAGCTATTTTCCCTGGTCTAGTCTTTAAAGTTTCCATCGTCATCGATAGGCCGGTAACCTTTTGAGGTTATCTCCCTGCTGAGCACTTCACCCTCTTTGGAAAACTGGATGTCAAAACCGTCCGTTCCGTTGTCAAGAAATACTTCGTAGCCTTCCGTCTTCAGGTTCTCAAAACGGGCAGCAATAACGATCTTATACATGTAGTAATATTCTTCAATGGTTTTCATAACAGCTTCAGGCAGCTCTTCCTCACTGATCTTTGTTTTGGTATGCAGCCAATTCCCTTTGCTGTCAAAATCGGCAGAACTCAATTCCCCGTCATGTTTAAACAGAACTTTCCAAAACTTATTCTGTTTCGACTTGCCTTTCATTTCCCAATCGCCCTTTGCTTTAACGATTTCGGCATCAGCGTATCTTTCTGTCAGTGCTTTTTTTATTTTATGAGGCGCTTTTGTCTGTGCTTGAGGAAAAACATTCAAAGCGATGAATGTTACGGCGATCAGTAAAATGAATCTTGTCATATTTATTAAATTTTATCCGGCAAATGTAATTGAATCGTCGGGATTTAAATCTATAAAAAATAATTTCTCACTTTTAATCGCTGATTGGGCCTGTTGATGCGCACTATTAGCTAAAAATACCGAACTTTGCCACGATACGTTGAAAAAAGCAATATGACTTCCGCACTTATTTATGTTACGTTGTTTGTATTATTATTTAATATTCCTTTCGGATATTGGCGCGACAACGTAAAAATATTTTCGTGGCAGTGGGTGCTGGCCGTTCATATTCCGGTTCCTTTTATTATTGCTTTACGGTTGTTTACAAGCATCGGTTTTACCTGGTACACTTACATTTTTTTAGTCGGTGCATTTTTCCTCGGGCAAAAGCTGGGCGGTTCGCTACATCGGTATTTTAAACGTACATGTAAACAATCTTCCTCGTGCTTTTTCATGGACATCTACCGGTGCACAATGCATCACATCACAGAAGAAACAACATAAAACAATCAAAAATGCGCATTGATATCATCACCATATTCCCCGAAATGTTCCAGGGTCCTTTTTCCGAATCCATCATTAAAAGAGCGCAGCAGAAAGGACTGGCTCACATCCACTTACACCAGTTACGCGATTACACGACCGACAAGCACCGCAAAACGGACGATTATGCTTTCTCGGGTGGTGCCGGCATGGTGATGATGATTGAACCCATTGCCCGCTGTGTTGATAAGCTTACAGCCGAAAGAAAGTACGATGAGATTATATACATGAGTCCGGACGGTGATTTACTGGATCAAAAAGTGGCTAACCAGTATTCTCTCAAAGGCAACCTCATGATCCTCTGCGGCCATTATAAAGGAATTGACGAACGGGTCAGGGAACGTCTGATCACCAAAGAGATATCTATTGGAAGTTATGTTTTATCGGGTGGCGAACTGGCAGCTGCTGTTTTTGTGGATAGCGTGGTCAGGCTTATTCCCGGCGTTCTTGGCGATGAGACATCTGCACTGAGCGATTCTTTCCAAAACAACCTGGTTTCTCCACCTGTATATACCCGCCCACGTGCGTTCAGGGGCTGGAAGGTACCGGACATACTTCTTTCGGGGAATGAAAAACTGATTGAAGAATGGAAATATGAACAATCGCTCAAAAGAACAGCTGAACGGAAGCCTGGCCTGCTAAGAAATGAAGACGACTAAAAAGATGAACAATTTTCTGTTAACATATAATGTAGTTTTTTTAGTAATTTTATTTGCACATAAAGAAATAGCTGTATATTTGCACTCATTTTTAAAAAACCACCGCAAAGCTTAAGACGATGAGTAAGAAAGAATTATTACAACTGATAGAAGACTCTGTAGAGATTAAAGATTTTCCGAAATTTAAAGCAGGGGACACCGTTACGGTTACCTATAAGATCAAAGAGGGAAGTAAAGAGCGTTTACAAAAATTCCAGGGAGTAGTTTTGCAGCGTGTCGGAGGCGGACCTACAGAAACCTTTACGGTGAGAAAAATCTCGAGCAACGTGGGTGTTGAAAGAATTTTTCCGATTTCTTCCCCGTTTATTGAAGAAATTGTTGTGAATAAAGTTGGTGTTGTCAGAAGGGCACGTATCTTCTACTTCAGAGAACTTCGTGGTAAGAAAGCCAGGATTAAAGAAAAAAGAATGTAACAGCTATTTTTATAAAAAACAGGAGCTCCGTTCTTTTCAGGACGGAGCTTTTTTTATTGTCTCTGTCGAATAACTTCATACATCAAAACACCGGCAGCAACAGATACGTTCAACGATTCTATTTCTCCCAGCACAGGAATTTTAACCTGCACATCAGCTTTTTTTAAGTACTCGGTTGATATCCCCTCTCCTTCCGATCCGAGCAGCAAGACAAGCGGGCCGGTGAGGTCGGCGGCAAAGCAGGTATGTTCCGCCTTTTCTGTGGCAGCTGCCACTCTTAAACCGCTTTGTTTCAGGTAGTCGATGGTGTCTTTCAAGTTGTCGCTGCGACAGATCGGCATGTTGAAAATGGCTCCTGCCGATGACTTTACCGTACCCGAATTCAGTTGCGCCGAATTCCGGGAAGGTATGACCACGGCATCTACTCCGGTACACTCGGCCGTACGCAGAATAGCACCGAAATTACGCACATCCGTGATGCGGTCGAGCACCAGCATAAAAGGCATCTTTCCTTGCTCGTAAATCCCGGGCAACACATCTTCTATCCGGTAAAAAGCAACTGGTGAAATGTAGGCTACAACTCCCTGGTGGTTTTTTCGCGTAACCCGGTTCAGTTTCTCCACAGGTACAAACTGGTACGGCACCGAATGCTCTTTGATCACCTGCATCAGTTCCGCAAAAGTGGCACTGCGTAGTCCTTTCTGAATGAGTACTTTTTCTACTTCTTTCCCGGCGTCCACTGCCTCAAGTACGGGCCTTATGCCGTACACCATTTCCTGTTGTCTTTCTTTATCCATGTGTTATTCTTCTGGTTCCATAAATTCTGCCGGCAGGCTTTTTTTTGTCGTTACGCCCATCGACTTCAGTTGCTCGGCCTGCGTGATCAGGTCGCCCCTGCCGGATGTCAACTTTTTATGTGCATCTTCATAGGCTTTCTCGGCACGCTGCAATCCGGCACCTACGGCTTCCAGGTCTTTGATGAAACTCACGAACTTATCATACAACAGGCCACCTCTGCGGGCAATTTCCTGCGCGTTCTGTGATTGTTTCTCATATTTCCAGATAGAGGCTATGGTACGTAGAGTAGCTAAAAGCGTTGTCGGGCTGACGATCACCACTTTCCGTTGCCAGGCATAATTAAACAGCTCATGATCAGCCTGAACGGCTATACTGAAAGCAGGCTCGATGGGCAAAAACATCAAAACAAAATCGGGCGAATTGATGCCCAGAACTTCGGAATAATTCTTTTCACTCAATTCTTTTACATGCTTTTTGATGGAATCAAGATGCTTCTTCATGGCCAGGTCGCGTTGCTGTTCCGATTCGGCTGACGAATATTCGGTATAGGCTGTCAGCGACACCTTTGAATCCACTACCAGATGTTTGTCCTCAGGCAGGCGGATGACTACATCGGGCCGAAGCGTCGCCCCTTCTTCCGATTTGCCCGTAAACTGCAGATAATACTCCTCATCCTTAATGAGCCCGCTGCGCTCAAGCACCCGCTCCAGAATGACTTCCCCCCAGTTGCCTTGTTTTTTCGTGTCTGCCTTCAGCGCACTGGTCAGGTCTTTTGCATCTTTGTCCAGGGTCATACTCAGTTCATACAGGTTCTTTATCTCTGCTTTCAGATCCGCCCTATCTTTGAGTCCTTTTTCGTAGGTTTCTTCCACCTTTTTTTCAAAACTGCTGATCTTTTCCTTCAGCGGCGTCAGCAGGTCTGTCATATTTTTCGCACTGCTTTGGTTAAATTCCAGTGTGTTCTGTTTCAATATTTTATTGGCAATATTTTCAAACTCGGTCTGGAACCTCTTCTCCAACTCCTCAATTTGCTTACGTTCAGCATCCAACTTCTCCTTCAGGTTCATATAGTCCGACTTCATCGAGGCTATCTGTACCTCGGCTTCCTGTCGTTTCGCTGACTGGTCGTTGAAACTTTTTTCCATACTTTCCTTATCTTTCTCCAACTCTTCCAGTTTCGTGTGCAACACCGCATTTTGCTGTCTGAGGTCATTCTCAACACCCATAAATTTCGACCTGGAGCTCAGTCTGCCAATCACGTATCCTGCTGCAAATCCGGCCAGAATGCCACCTATAAATAGGATAATTTCCATGGTATTAAATTTTTAGTAAAGTTACCAATTTTCGCCATCCGTCAGCAGGATTCTTGCATAGTATTTCGCTCGAATAGTTGATTTAACCGAAAGAATGGTCTATCTTTATATGCTCAATTGCAACCATGATTTTTGTTCGGCCACTCATAATTATTTTCTTCGCCTTCCTGTTGCAGGGTGTACACGGGCAAGGATACGAACCGCCCGCAACGCGTTCATCAAAACTCCTTATCAGGGACTTTCTTCATATGCATATGGACTACCCGGAACAGGCATTATCAGACCGTGAAGAAGGTATTGTAACACTTGCGTTTACCGTTGATGAAGACGGAGGGACTTCCAATATAAAAGTAACAGCTTCGGTTTCTCCTTCGGTTGACAGTGCAGCCCTAAAACTTTTCAGGATTATCCTCTGGGAACCTGCCACATACTATGGAGTTCCTGCAAGCAGCGAATATGAGTTTAAGATCAAATACAACATCAAACGATACAAGTCGTGGGTAAAAAAACGTGGTTACACACACATTCCTGTACCCTATGAGCCTGTATCTTCATCGCTTAAGATTTATTCGCTGAAAGAACTGGACAAATTACCGCAGGCTATCGTTGACCCCGCATATTCTTCCGTACTGGAATTTATCACAAAGAAATTGGAAATGCCTGAAGCTGCCATTAAATTAAACCTGACCGGAACGGTAACACTACGTTTTGTACTTGAAACCAACGGTCTGCCTTCAAATATTATGGTCATTGAACCATTGGGTGGAGGATGCACTGAAGAGGCGATCAGGGTTGTACAAATGATCAGATGGGTGCCGGGCATGAAGCAGAACGAAGCCGTACGCACTTGTTATGACATGGAATTAAACTTCCGCCCGCCCGATGAACTAAAGAGCAAGCAAATCCCCAACCAGGGCAACTCAGGATTATAACAAAGCTGATATTTACGTGTTGGCCCGTTTTATTTGCCGGAAATCGCAAAAAATTTATCTTTGCGCCATAAAACAAAACCATTAAAATCATTTAGACCATTAACGTATGAAAAAATTACTCTCAATTCTTTTAGTCGTTGGCTTCATTTCGGCCAGCGCACAGGACACCCTACAATTCGGCAACTGGATCATGATGGGGAAAGTCAGCTTGAATTTCTCACAAAGTTCGTTTACTAACTGGTCGGCCGGCGGTGAAAACTCCATCACGGGCATTGGCAGATACAATATGTCATTGAATTACCAGAAAGGGAACCACAATTTCACCAATTGGCTGGATCTGGCACTCGGATATTCAATAATCGGTGACGCTGACCCCATGAAAACAGACGATAAAATCGAATACATTCCAGGTTACGCCTATCAATTCTCAAAAAACTGGTACTATTCCGTCATGGGGAAGTTCAGCTCCCAGTTTGCCAAAGGATATGACTATGGAGTTGACTCTTCTACGTACATCTCCAAATTTCTGGTTCCGGGTTACGTAGATATAGGCCCCGGCATTCAATACAAACCCAACGACTGGTTTATGCTTAATTTCTCACCTGCAACTGCTGCCTGGCTCATCGTTGCCGACCAAAGGCTTGCCGATCTGGGTTCATTTGGTATTGACCCCGCCACTTTTGATACTGCAGGAAACATTACCCAGCATGCCGACAAGTCAAAATTTATGTTCGGCGCCAAACTTATTGCTGTACTTTCAAAAGAAGTAGCTAAAAACATTACACTGGGAACTAAGTTGGAACTCTTTTCCGATTACCTCGATAACCCGCAGAATCTACTGGTCAACTGGCAGGTACTGGTTGGACTGAAAGTGAACAAATGGCTGAGCGTTGACTTGTCGACAGAATTATTATACAACGACAACGTGATGATTACGGATAAAGACGGAAATACGGGACCACGTACGCAGTTTAAAGAATTGCTGATGCTGAGCGTTGGCTACGCTTTCTAAGAATGAAAAAAATTGGCATTTTATCGGATACACACGGGTTCATCCATCCGGGGGTGTCCGATTTTTTTATGCACTGCGATGAGATATGGCATGCCGGCGATATCGGCAACATGGAAACGGCCGACAAATTAGCTGCACTGAAACCACTCAGAGCTGTTTACGGAAATATTGACGATCATATTGTCAGAGCTGAGTACAAAGAGTACGAAGTGTTTTTGTGTGAAGACGTGAAAGTGCTGATGATCCACATCGGCGGCTATCCGGGAAGGTACCGACCGCAGGCCAGGAAGTTGATCGAGACATACAAACCTCAGTTATTTATCTCCGGTCATTCGCATATCTTAAAAGTGATGCCCGACAAAAAGTACGAACTCCTGCACATCAATCCCGGAGCAGCAGGGCACTCCGGACTTCACAAAGCCATCACTATGGTCAGATTGACCATTGACGGTCAAGACATAAAAGACCTGGATGTTTTTGAAGCTAAAAGAGAGAGAAACTTCTGATGTATAAAGTTATGTTACCGTAATCTGTCGGCAGACCTCACAAGTCTTTCGTCGCTCATAATCCCGCGGTAAGCCATTATGTAAAAAATGAAGGCTATCAGCGGAAAATAAATCCCCGTTTCATATTCGGCTATCCCCCCTGACAGATCTTCCAGTTTCGGTACGTAATAGAAAAAGAATCCGGCTATCATAAGCAACAACAACATTAAATTGATGCGTACCAGGTTGAGTTGCAACATACGTTTCCTGAACAGAAATATCGATACAATTGTTAACAACACTATTAATGTATTCAACGTTAAAGCCGGCAGGACGAAGTAAACAGGAAGGTCAGGCACCTGGTCGGGCACCCTGCTGGCAACCAAATACACATAAAACATAAGTGAATCCTTGTCTCCTATAAACGATGCCAAAGGAAAATAATAGAGCAGACCTAACATTACTGCTGCCAAAAGTAAAAACACTGATTGTTTGCGTTGAATCATGACGACACATTTAAGAATTGGCTGCAAAAGTACATAATATCCCCAAAGATGAGGAAAGGATTTTGCGTATTCAGACGGGATAGATCAGTAAATATTTACTAAAATCTTTATAAGTTTATTTTAATCAGTGCTTTTTACGTAAAAAGTTGTATATTTGCGGCGGTATAGAATTACTTTCTATAGCTAGCAAATCCTCCATAACAGAGTATTATTATTTACACTAAAATATTTCGATTTTTAAATTAAAACAATCGAAAACGATTAAATCCATAATTTATGTACGATATTATTGAATTAAATAGCAAACTTGTTGCTGATTTAAGACAAATTGCCAAGGACCTTAACATTCCGAAGGCAGACAAACTTTTAAAGAAGGACCTGATTTACAAGATCCTGGACCAGCAGGCATTAACTCCGCCGGCCAAAACACACGAAGAGGAACCTAAAAAAGAAAGAGAAAGAACTTCTTCAACCAAACCGTCCCATGCAAAGGAGCGGAAACCGAAATCGGACACTTCGGACGATTCCCAAAGAAAAAGACGGGTAAAACCACATTCGGACAAGCCAAAGCGGGAAAACGTGAAAAAACCGGTGATTAATACACTGGAAGAAGAGTCGATAGCGAAAACCAGCACCCCTGTTAAAGAAGACCGTCCGAAAAATGAAGGGAAGAACACCAGAGAGCGTGAAGTGAAGAATGTTAGGGAGCGCAAGGAAAAGAAACCTTACGAACAGCCTTACAGAAAAGACAACAACGCGAAGAAAGAAGAAAATCAGAACGAAAGAAGGCCACAGAGAAAAGAATATGCTTTTGAGTTTGAAGGCATGGTGGTTGCCGAAGGTGTTCTGGAGATCATGCCGGATGGCTACGGCTTCCTGAGGTCATCTGATTATTATTACCTGAACTCACCGGACGATGTATATGTGTCGCAATCTCAGATCAAATTATTCGGACTGAAAACAGGCGATACGGTTAAGGGCTCTGTCAGACCTCCAAAAGAGAGCGAAAAGTATTTCCCTTTGATCAAAGTGAAAAAAATCAATGGAAAACTTCCGGAAGATGTACGCGACAGAATACCTTTCGATTACCTGAAACCGTTGTTCCCTGAAGAAAAGTTTAACATAACAGGGCATAAGGAAGAAACGATCTCCGTGCGCATCATGGATATGTTTACACCTATTGGCAAAGGCCAGCGTGGTTTGATTGTTTCACAGCCAAAAACAGGTAAAACTGTATTACTGAAAGAAATTGCCAATGCCATTGCAGCCAACCACCCCGAGGTGTACCTCATCATACTTTTAATTGATGAGCGCCCGGAAGAGGTTACCGATATGGAACGCAGCGTAAAAGCCGAGGTTATTGCCTCTACTTTTGATGAGCCTGCTGAAAAGCATGTGAAAATCGCCAACCTGGTATTGGAAAAAGCAAAAAGATTGACAGAATGCGGCCATGATGTGGTGATCCTGTTAGACTCTATCACCCGACTGGCAAGGGCCTACAATACGATGTCGCCTGCTTCAGGTAAGGTTTTATCGGGAGGTGTTGAAGCTAACGCCCTGCAAAAGCCGAAACGGTTCTTTGGTGCTGCCAGAAACATTGAGCATGGTGGTTCACTCACTATTCTTGCTACAGCGCTGATTGACACCGGATCAAAGATGGACGAAGTTATTTTCGAGGAGTTTAAGGGAACCGGTAATATGGAACTTCAGCTCGACCGTAAATTATCCAACAAACGTATCTATCCGGCCATTGACATTGTGGCTTCGAGTACACGCCGTGAGGATCTGCTTATTGACAAAGAAAACCTCCAGAGGATATGGATACTTCGCAATCACCTGGCAGATATGAACCCGCTGGAAGCCATGGAATTTTTGAAAGACCGGATAAAATTCACCAATACCAACGAAGAGTTCCTGATTTCGATGAACGGGTAATACCCGTCTTAATGATACGAAAAAACCCGGCAAATGCCGGGTTTTTTTTGTGGATTGAGGCCTGCCAGGCTGCTCTTTGATCATAAGCACTGACAATACCCGGTGACAAACCGTTATTTCTCAAGAATTATTTTTGTTAAATAAACGCCCTTGTCTGTGAACACTTTTAACATATAGACGCCTGTCGGATAGCTGCTTATATCAATAGCATCCTGATCTCCGGCTGTGTTTTCGGTGAGCACCGTCTGTCCCGAAAGGTTCAGCACGGACAAACTCAACATATTGTTTTCTTCACTTTTGACATGGAACCGGCCGGAACCCGGATTGGGATACACTGAAATACGGGGCTGATATACAGATTGTGCCACACCGGAACCCGAGGTGGTATATTTCCACAGATCTTCACCGGTAAGGTTGTAATTAGCAGCAAAATACAAAGACCCGTTATATACAGCGAAAGCCCAGGTAAAATGAAGGGGGTTTGTTCCCGGAGCAACAGATGGCGCTATAACTGTCGTCCCTTCAGCCGTGCCATCACTCTCCCATAATTCATAACCATTACTCCCACCGATAGCCCTGATATATAATTTATTGTTATAAATGGTAAAATGTCCGGGATTAGCGTCTCCACCGGAATTGATATCCTTAAACAGTTGCGTTCCGTCAGCAGTACCGTCAGTTACCCACAGTTCATAACCGTGTGTGCCGTCATCAGCACCAAAAAACATCCTGTCATCAACAACAATAAACTCGTACGGGTTGCCACTTAAATTAGGATTGGGATTAATATCTTTGAACAGTTGCGTTCCGTTAGTAGTTCCGTCAGTTACCCATAGTTCACTGCCATGTGTCCCGTCATTAGCTCTGAAATACAACTTGTTGTTGTAAACCGTAAATAAATCCGGATCGGAACCGGCAGCTCCGGGGTTGATGTCTTTCAGAAGCAGTGTCCCGGTACCGGTACCATCCGTCACCCAGATTTCCTGGCCATGTGCTCCATTATCTGCCGAAAAATACAACTTGCCGTTATACAGGTAAGTCTGTCTGTTCGCCGACGTGCTACTAGCGCTTCCGGGATTTATATCCTTCACTAGTTGCGTTCCTATGCTCGTGCCGTCCGTGATCCAAAGTTCTCCCCCCAGAGTTCCTGTAAAAGCATCAAAACACAATTTATCGTTATAATTGTTCAAATAGGAAGGATTTCCCGAGCCGTTAGGATCGATATCTTTGAGCAATTGTGTTCCGGCTGATGTCCCGTCACTAATCCAAAGCTCGTTACCATTTATGCCGTTATTTGCCACGAAAAAGAGCCTGTTGCCATTAACCGTCAGATAATTTGGAATTCCATCTCCCACACCGGGATTTATATCCTTAAACAGCTGTGTGCCGTCTGATGTACCATCGGTTATCCAAAGCTCTTTGCCATGGGTTCCGTCATTGGCAAGAAAATAGAAATTGTTGTTAAAAACGATAAAATTAAACAAATCTGCACTGCCACCGGGATTTATATCTTTTAATATTTGGGTGCCGGCAGGCGTGCCGTCCGTTACCCAGAGTTCTTCGTTGGATGGGGTAGCAGCCGCGTCAAAATACAGTTTGTTATCGTAAATTATATTTCTGCCAACCACAAGATAACTTGAGCTGTTCAGTTTTTCAAAGGTCTGGGCGTTTGCGTTTAGCATCAATAATAAAGATGCGATTGTTAATAGTTTTTTCATAATATCGGTATTTGGTGAAGGTTATCATTTAGTTACGTTCTTTAGCGAGATT
>Ga0209013_10000749_pt1 | contig 29557 bp, 27 predicted proteins | sample Cruoilmetagenom2_FD_187291 | JGI IMG/M metagenome (GOLD analysis project Ga0209013, IMG submission 187291) | Oil polluted marine microbial communities from Coal Oil Point, Santa Barbara, California, USA - Sample 2 (SPAdes) (version 2) | ecosystem: Environmental > Aquatic > Marine > Oil seeps ...
AGAAAGGTATTACGTCTAATGAACTAAGTATGTTTGAAGATAGTATAAAACCTGAAGGACTGGATCAATACCAGGCGTTTAAAGATAATAAAAAGGAAAACAAATTTTATCTTATAGAATATAGGAATTCCATCCAATCCAAAGAAAAAATGGAAAGCTCAACCAACTATCCTTACCTTAATAAAATACATAAAATATCCGGTAAAAAGAATTATAAAAGAATCGAATGTAATGTTGTTATATAAATAGTTATCAACTATTTTGATGAATGGGTTTTATAATTTTTTAGGATGATCACTTTAAATATTATCATCTGGGATTTTGGTTGACATAAGCCCCCCATTCCCAAATAATTTTTATTTAAAGTGGTTTTTTACTTTAATTCTATTCCATAATGTAACATTTATCATTTTATTTCATCTTTTTAACTTGTAAATTTGATACATTAATATTAAAAATTTAAATTTTTAATTATGTATGTTTATATCGTATCATTTAAAGTAAAAGAAGGTGAAGATATTACCTTTATAGAGTTACAAAAATTTGAAGAAAATATGGAAGCTAAGCCTGCAGGTTTGGATCATTTTCACATTTTTAAAGATCGAAACGATGAAAGTAGATATTTTTTGATTGAATATTGGAATTCGAAAGAAGAAAAGGATAAAATGGAAGTAACTGAAGATCATCAATACTTTCATAAACTACGAAAATTGGCAATAGAAAAAAGATATGAATCCTATGAATGTGATCTGGTGGTATAATTTTTAATCCAATTATACAATTCTTTTATCATTTTGTTTTACAAAAGCACCCCACCCAGAATAACTTTTATCAGAAGATACGTTTCCAGAGTTATAAAAATGACAAACAGCTGCAGCCAAACCATCAGTTGCATCTAAATTTTTAGGAATTTCTTTTAGATCTAAAATATTTTGTAACATTTTAGCAACCTGCTCTTTAGATGCATTTCCATTTCCGGTAATTGCCATTTTTATTTTTTTTGGAGAATATTCGGTAATGGATATTTCTCTTGACAGACCAGCTGCCATGGAAACACCTTGTGCACGACCCAATTTAAGCATAGATTGAACATTTTTCCCAAAGAAAGGAGCTTCTATTGCTATTTCATCAGGATGATAGGTATCAATAATATGCAGTGTTCTTTCAAAAATTAATTTAAGTTTGGTAAAGTGATCCTTGTACTTTTTGAGAATTAATTCATCCAGTTGCATCAACTCCATTTTTTTATTTACAACTTTGATTAGTCCAAAACCCATGATGGTCGTTCCCGGATCAATACCTAAAATAATTTTCTCGACTTGCAACTTTTAATTCTTTTGATCTTTACCTTTATGGCAAATTATTATTTTGTTTCTTTGTGTAAATGTACAATATCTCTCAAAAATATAAGTCAGCGTTTATTATTTTAACCAAAATTCTTATCATTGGTGGTGCTTATTATTTAATTTCAAAAAAAATATTGAATAATGAATTTATGAATAAATCGGTTTTTTTTGAGAAACTGACTGCAAATATTTTCGACAATTCCCTTGTTTTAATTACAATAATATCTTTTACAATTTCTAACTGGCTTTTAGAGATCACTAAATGGAAATCTCTTGTTAGCTCTATAAAATACATATCATTTTACAAAGCATTCAAACAAAGTTTAGCATCATTGACAGCTTCGTTATTAACCCCAAACAGGATTGGAGAATATGGAGCCAAAGCTATCTATTACCCTAAAAATGAAAGATATAAAATCATGCTGTTAAACTTTTTAGGGAATTTTAGTCAAATGACGATGACCGTGATATTTGGGATCTTCGGAGTATTTTTTTTATGGGAGAAAATTTCGTTGGATATCAACATTTCGTGGATTCAAATTTTTGGTATTGGTCTAATCTTATGTATCATTATATTAATGTTTTATAACGATAGACTCACTATTTATCGAAAACAAATTATTCATCATCTAAAGACTATTCCAAACAAAATACATATTAAATATTTTCTTTTTTCTTTTTTTAGATATCTTGTTTTTTCACACCAATTTTACTTTTTATTGGTGATCTTTGGTGTAGACATTGATTATTCTATAGCTATGCCTTTAATATTTTCCATGTATTTTATTTCTTCCATAATACCTGGGTTTGTGATTTTTGATTGGTTAATAAAAGGTTCAGTGGCTGTTTCCATATTTAGTATTTATGGTATTAATGAAATTATAATTTTAAGCATCACAAGTATCATGTGGATCCTGAATTTCGCAATACCTACAATAATCGGAAGCTATTTTGTTATAACATTTAATAAAGATCCTATTCTTTTAAAAGAAAGTAAAATTCGCATATGATAGTTGTTTCAATTATCATATTGGTGTTTTACAGTACTTTGATTTTGATGTTCGTAAAAGGGTTTGATCAAATTGAATTATTCAAACCTGAATTGAAAAATCCAGTGAGCAACTTTTCGATCCTGATTCCTTTTAGAAACGAAGCAAAAAACTTACCCAGCTTATTAGAAAGTATTGCCTTACTTCATTATCCAAATAAAAAATTTGAAGTATTAATGATCAATGATGATTCCACTGATGAATTTAAGACTGTCATCAATGATTTTAAGCGATTACATAACAACATTGAACTACATCTTTTCGAAAATAAAAGAAAAAGCAATTCCCCAAAAAAAGATGCCATTGAAACAGGTATAACAAACGCCAGATTTGACTGGATCATTACCACCGATGCAGATTGTATCATTCCAAAAGATTGGCTCTTTTCTTTTGATGGTTTTATTCAAAAGGAAATTCCAAAAATGGTGGTTGCCCCTATTTCCTACAAAATTAAAAACAGCTTTCTGGACCAATTCCAAAATCTTGATATTTTAAGTTTACAAGGAAGTACCATAGGTGGATTTGGCATTAAAAAGCCTTTTTTATGTAATGGGGCCAATCTATGCTATAACAAAGACGCATTTATAAAAGTCAATGGTTTTGAAGGAAATGATAATATTGCAAGTGGAGATGATATTTTTCTCTTAGAAAAAATGGTTCAAAACTATCCAGATAAAGTAAAATATCTAAAATCCCAAAAAGCAATTATAACAACCAAACCCGAAAAAAATCTGCACGATCTGATACATCAACGAATTCGCTGGGCATCAAAAACCGGTAACTATAGCAACATTTTTGGAAAGTTTATTGGTATCACGGTCTTTACAACAAATGCATTACTTATTTTAATTCTCTTTCTAGCCATATTTAACAAAATATCCTGGCAACATTTTGGCTTGTTCTTTTTAATAAAATTTAATGTAGATTTTTTATTATTGTATAAAACGGCTGTATTTTTCAAACAACAAGATTCGTTAAAAGTCTATTTATTTAGCGGTATACTATATCCGTTTTTTATTGTTTTTATAGCAATCACCTCAATTTTTAAAGGTTATACATGGAAAGACAGAAAATTCTCAAAATAAATGATATTTATTCTTTAAGTGAAACCAGTATCGGTAATTTAAACTTAGTATTAACCGGAATACCTCTTTTTAATGATGGCTGAATTGTAGCCGGTAAATTGTTAATACTATGGCGCAAAATACTGTCAAACTTTGGAATTTCTCGAATAACATTAGGGCTTTCATAAATTTTAGAAATAGAGATTTTACCGGTATTATCAATGAGGATATCTACAAAAACCGTATCGCTTATTTTTCTTTTCGACTCAATTTTATTCTTGTTCAATACTTTTTCTAACTTTTTAACAAACTCATTTTCAAAACATTGATTTTGTTTTTCATTAGTATCGCAATTATTACATTCTTTAACCAGTGGATAAACATCAACCGAATTATAATCAATTATGGTATCAATAACCGCTAAATTTCGAAGTGACTTTTTTTTTGGCGATATAAAATCACAGGAAGTAAAAAATATAATAAAAAGTGCTGTAACAATTAGCCTGAAAAACATTGTACCCTTTTGATAATGTGAAAGTACAAATAATTTTGATTTAGAGGCTTTAATGTTAAAATCTATTATAAAATGTTGATTATTTTATGGTCCTAAAGGTCTGATAGACTTTGCAGGAAAGTGAATCATTATTTTAATTGCTTTGATTTTACGTACAATGACCGATAACTATAGTGTATATATTTATCGCAAGAATAAACCTTGACATTCATGGAATGACTAAGAGTAACACCTTGACCAGTTTGATGTTTGGTTGTAAGAAAAACCTGCCAGGTCTGACAGACCTTGCAGGAAAGTACTTATTTTGATTTAATTCCATCCTGTATTCTGGCAAGAAAATAATAAGTGAGGGCTTCGATAATACCAAGTACAGAAAATGGCGAAACCCTCACTGAAAAATATCTGCCAGGTCTGATAGACCTTGCAGGAGGATATAAAACCTCACCCGGGTGACTAATATTTATATGGTTGAAGTCACCCGGTGAGTAAATTAGTCAACCACCAAAGTAATAGGCAATGTAAATTTTACAGCCACTTTATTACCATTCTCCACACCTGGCTGCATTTGTGGTAAACTACCTGCAACTCTTACTGCTTCAGTTTCTAAATCTTTATGCGGACCTCTAGATTTAATATTAGTAATATTACCTTCCTTATCAATTGTAAATTGAACAAAAATTTTCTTTTTACCTGGTTCCATACCTAAATTTTTACTTATGCTAGCATTGAAATTAACAGCAACATGTTCTGTGATTTTCTGAATGAAACAAGCTTTTTGATCTTCGGCATTTTCACAACCTGGAAATATGGGTGTCTGATCGATCATAGTAAATGGTACTACTTGCGATATATTTCCAGAAATCTCCGGATCAGTATTTTCATTAGTTCCAATTTTTTGATTTTCCCCTTCTGATTTTTCCTGTTCTACATACTGATTTTTTGATATTTCCGAGTCTTTACCTTCACATGAATTGTAAATAACCATTCCTGCCAAAATTGGAATGATGAATAAATACTTAAATTTTAATATTTCTTTGGATTTGTTTTTACCATACATAATAATTCGTTTTTTAATTAATGATTGTTTATTGAATGCATTGACAAAATCAAATTTGTCAACTGCAAAAGTCTTGGCCAAAAGACTATGATAAAAAGTACTTCTATCTTTTTTACTAACCGATCTATTATCGGCTATGTATTCATGAATTTCAGAGATTCTATTTTGATACATATAACTATAAGGATTGAACCAAAACACAATTTTTTGAATCTCAAAAAGTAACAGATCCATACTGTGTTTTTGTTTTACATGGATCAGTTCGTGTTGGATGATCTCATCTTTTTGCTTTGTGCTTTTTCCTAAAAAAATATAGTTAAAAAATGAAAAAGCCATGTTGCTCTCTTTTAATAAAACCAAATTGTATTCTTTGGTCTTTTTAGAACTGTTTTTAGAAATTAATCCAACGATCTGCCATAATTTGTATATAAAGAACAATGTTGCAATAAATATCCCGATAAAGAAGATCAAGCTTAAACCTTCAAACAGTATAACCGACCAATCTATTTGTCTTTCGATATATGTAGTTGGCGATAATAGTACTTCTGGTAACATTACCATATATTTTTGCGGGAGATTCAGCGAAATAGTTGGTAACTTTAACAAAGGAATTACATATGCTAACAGAGATGTGAATATCAAATAAGCCCGATTCCATTGAAAAAAGGTTTCCTTTTTTAAAACGATATCATAAACTGCTAAAAATACAGTTTGAAATAACAAAACTTGAACGATATAATTAATCATAATTCTTTGTCTTTAGATTTTTCAATTTCTTTCATAATACTTTCTAAATCATTGATATCTACATCATTTTTCTTTACAAAAAACGACACCATACTTTTAAAAGAACCGCCGAAATAACCATCAACTAATTTGTTTAAGCTTTGGTTGCTATAGGTTTCTTTCTTTACTTTCGGAAAATACTTATATCCTTTACCAAAGGTTTTGTGATCTACAAATTTTTTGGTTTCCAATATTCTTACAATGGTAGATACTGTATTGTAAGCAGGTTTTGGGTTGGGTAATTGTTCTATTATTTCTTTTACGGAACACAATTTCAAATTCCATAAAACCTTCATAATTTGCTCCTCAGCTTTCGTTAATTGTTTGTTCATTTTTCAACTAATGTTTTAGTTCTACAATGCAAATATAACTAAATATTTAGTTTAAACTAATTTTTTAGTTACAAATATCTTATTTTCCTTCCTGACTGGTTTTTAAACCCCGCAAGACTTATTAATTATACCTGCCAGGTCTGATAGACATTGCAGGAAAGTACTTATTTTGATTTAACTCTAAACTGTCTTCTGGTAATAAGTTGAAAAGTGTGGGCTTCGCTAATACCAAGTATTGAAAATAACGAAACTCTCACTAAAAATACCTGACAGGTCTCACTCCACTTAAGTGGAAAATATTTTTATATCTTGCTGTAAAATTTTATCGATGGATATTTTTTTACTCATCCTGGGCTTTCTTTTTATTATTTTGGGATTAGCAGGTTCTTTTTTACCCGTTTTACCTGGTCCTATTACCGGTTGGGTTGGTTTATTATTGTTACATTTAACAAAATCCGTACCGTTCAGCTATACTCTTTTGGGTACTACTTTGGTAATTTCTATAATCATCTGGGTGTTAGATTATACCATTCCAGCCATGGGTACCAAAAAATTTGGAGGAAGTAGAGCTGGTGCTATTGGAACTACTGTTGGATTAATAATTGGTCTGATTTCTCCTATTCCACTTGGATTTATTATTGGTGCTTTTATTGGTGCTTTTATTGGAGAGTTAACTCATAATATCAATCTCTACAGAGCCTTAAAAGCAGCATTTGGCTCGTTTTTAGGATTTTTAGCATCTACCACCTTAAAATTTATTATTAGTTTGATCTTTGCGGGATTGTTTATCTCAGAAGTTATTGAATATTGGGATATTTTATTATAATTATTTTATACAAATTTATTTGTTGATCACCATTACATTTTTATAATTCCCTTTTTTATACTTGAAATAAACAAGATGGTACTAATAAATCAACAGACTTAGGTATTGGAAATTGATATCAATCAATGAATTCGCTAACGCATATCATTGCAACTTCTTTTTAGTATGACGAAATTTAATCTGTTAATTTTAAATTTCCTTATCATGACACCATTAAATAAAATTTCCCCGCAACAGGCCAATAAGTATTTTGTTTTTAAAAATTTTCTTTTAAAAAATAAATTTATCATTTTTATAACTGCGATCTTGGCAGTTTTCACACTATTCACTTCTTGTGCTGATGATGACGAAGACTTATCACAGACCGGTAAAAATCTCTCTGTTTCTGATATTGCAGGTAGTTGGACAGCCACTAGTGCAACCTTTAGTGGTCCACAGTTTTTCGATCTGTTAGCCGATGGAAGTACAGTCACCCTTGTTATCCAGAACAATGGCCGCTTTACGTTTACCATGAAAGTTCCCGGTGAGCCTGATGAGGTTTCCACCGGTAAACTTGGTTTTGACGGTGAATGGTTGGCTGTGGTATTTGACGATGACCCCGGAGAGGAAGCCTCTTTTTTTATTTCATTGGTCAATAATATACTAACCTTAAGAGGGCAAACAGAAATGGACCTAGATGGAAACGGGATAGAAGATTTCGGTATTTTGGAGATGATTTTGGAACGAAGTTGATTTTCTTTGTAAACTTTCCGTGGCAAGATTTGCACAGTTGTTATCACAAGATATAAGATTTTGGAAAAAAGCAATATAGAGCGATTTACAAATATTTCACGCAGATAGCGCTGATATTATCTGCAAAATCAGCGCTATCTGCGTGAAAAAAGTAAATAATGTATTGGGTAGAAGGGATCCTGAAAATTTTGGAAGTTTTTTTACATGTATTATTCAAAGATAAGTTTGATCTGTACCAGGTTATTAATTAATATTGTATTTTAACCTTTTGAATATACTATTTGATAACCTATGAATATTTCATTCCCTTTAATTGCAGGAATAATTGCCGCCATGCTGCATGTTATTACCGGGCCGGATCATTTGGCTGCCGTAACTCCATTTGCCATAGAGTCTAAAAAAAGAGCATGGAAAGTCGGAGTTTTTTGGGGTATAGGTCACTTATTTGGAATGGGCCTTATCGGAATTCTATTTCTTCTGTTTGAAGAGTACCTTCCCATTGAAAAAATATCCAATTACAGTGAACAATTGGTTGGGTTTGTTCTGATATTTATTGGTTTATGGGCTTTTTATCAGATCTTTAATACAAAAAACAAGCACAAACACCTGCATGTTCACAGCGACCATTCACCGGTAATCCACACACATCCTCACCAGCATTCTCATAAAAATGGCCATCAGCATACGCATGAAAATAAAATAAAACACAGTTATGCAACCTCATTCAGTGTTGGTGTTTTACATGGCCTGGCTGGTGTTGCTCATTTTATTTTGTTTATTCCAATATTGGGTTTTACAACAGTTTCAGCCGCAATACAATACATATTTGGTTTTGCTATAGGTACTGTTATTGCCATGACCATTTATGCCTTGGTGATTGGCAAAATTGCTTCTCTGGCCAAAAAAGAACACAATGAAGATTTCTTTAAAGGCATTCGATTAGCCGGTGGGCTTTTCGCTATAATAATTGGAGTTTATTGGGTTTTTAGTTTTTAAGGCCTGGCGGCGAATAACTTTTCTTGAACATCCCTAATTGGTATTGACCGGTTTTTATTAATTATTCATTATCAAAAATAGTTAATAGTTGTTTTTTATTAGCCGCGAATGCATTAATATTTATTCGCGAATTAGCGACGATTATTTATTTTTACTAATCTCCTACTTTCTTCTCTCTTTTCACTTCTCACTTTTAACTTTTAACTTTTAACTTTTAACTTTTAATTTAAACACTAACAAATTCTAGGCAATTGTTCTCCGATCAAGGGGCTTACAATTCGTTTTCCTCCAATAGCACTATGCATCACAACTTTATTGGGGTGCTCTGTGATAACTTCACCAACACAAACAGCATTTTTTCCTTTCTTGTCATTCTTCATCAATTCTAAAACCTCCTCCTCAATTTCTGCATCTACAATACATAAAAAAACACCTTCATTAGCAACATAAAGCGGGTCCAATCCTAAAATTTCACAGGCAGCAGCAACTTGTTTTTCCAGTGGGATCTTGTTTTCATAGATCTCTATTCCCTGATGGATATCTGTTGCTATTTCAGATAAAACACTGGCTAAACCACCTCTTGTTGGATCTCTAAACAGATGGATCTTATCACCGAACTTATCTAATAGATCATTCACCAAAAAATTAACATTGGTTGTATCACTCTCAATTGTCGATTCAAATTCCAATCCTTCCCGTTGTGACATAATTGCCATACCATGTTGGGCAATATATCCATTAACAATGATTTTATCACCTGCTTTGATATTATCGGTTGAAATTTTCGCTTTAGGATGTACTTGACCAAAACCAGTGGTATTGATAAAGATCTTATCTCCTTTGCCTCGCTCAACAACTTTTGTGTCACCGGTAATTATCTGAACTCCACTTTTATCGGCTGCAGCTTTAACCGAGTTCACAATTTGAATGAACTCATCAATTTTTAAACCTTCCTCAACAATAAACGCAAGGGATAGATATTTTGGAATTGCACCACACATGGCAACATCGTTCACGGTTCCATTTACTGCAAGTTCACCAATATTACCTCCCTTAAAAAATATGGGAGATATGACAAAACTATCTGTTGAAATTGCAATTTCGCTGTTGAAGTTCACAATCGAGCCATCGTGTTTTTGATTTAAATATGGATTGTCAAATGTTTTAAAAATGATCTTATCCAATAAATCCCGAGTCATTATACCTCCACTTCCATGACCTAAATTAATAGTGTCAAAATCTAAATTATTTGAATTCATTTATGATCTAATTATGATTTTATTTGCTGAGTTATTTTAAAAAGATCATTATTTAAACTAATACTCCCTTTAAACAAAAACTCAATATATTAATTATCTTTTTTGACCTTAAACCACTGAAAAGTGATAATAGGCCGCACATGCTCCTTCAGAAGAAACCATAGGAGCTCCTAAAGGATTAGCAGGTGTACAAGTTTTCCCAAATTGACTGCACTGATTTGGCTTTTTTATTCCTTTTAAAATATCACCTGCAATACAATTCGTGTTTTCAGGAACCTTAATATTGCTTATTCCAAATTTTAATTCTGCATCAAAATCTTTAAATTCCTTCTTTAATTTATAGCCACTGTTTGGTATATTTCCGATTCCCCGCCACTCTCTATCACCAATTTCAAAAATAGTTTGTATCACCTTTATAGCTGCAAAATTACCTTCTTCCTTAACTACACGCACATATTGATTTTCTACTTCATGCCTTCCCTGCTCCAACTGTTTTACTGCTAAATATATACCCTGAACCAGATCAAGTGGCTCAAATCCAGTAATTATAATAGGTACTTTATACTTTTTAGTCAAAGGGAAATATTCTTTATACCCCATTATTGCACAAACATGTCCGGCACCTAAGAATGCATCAATACTAGCAAATTCATCATCTAAAATTGCTTCCATTGCAGGTGGTACCAGAACATGAGAAACTAAAATGGAATAATTCTTTAATCCTTCTTTTTGTGCATGCAGAACGGATAAGGCATTTGCTGGTGCTGTGGTCTCAAATCCAACAGCAAAGAAAACTACCTCTTTATCGGGATTCTCTTTGGCAATATTCACTGCTTCCAAAGGTGAATACAAGATACGCAAATCACCTCCTTTGGCTTTAGCCTCTAACAAACTTTGTTTACTTCCGGGTACTCGGATCATATCTCCGAACGAGCAAACAATTACATTGTTTTCAAGTAATTCTATTGCTTTGTCAATTAAGTTCAATGGTGTGACACAAACCGGGCATCCCGGACCGTGAATCATTTGAACTTTATCCGGTAATAAACCCAGAATTCCATTCTTTACTAAACCATGTGTTTGACCCCCACAGATCTCCATTATATTCCAAGGTTTTGTAATAGTATCCTCAATTTGTTTTAATACTATTTTTGTAGCCTCAAGATTTCTATATTCGCTAAGGTATTTCATTTAATTTCTCGCTGACTTCGTTTAGTATAGCCCAAATGCAATTTAATATCTGCGCTATCTGCATGAAGTTCTATTTACAATTCAAATAATACATGATCTGTCCAAATGATATGTTCTCATCATTAGGAGCTAAGTTACGGTTAAAAAATAATTCGTATTCATTTTGACCTAATTCTTTTAACATATCAACCAATACAGTATTTTGAAAAACTCCGCCACTAAAGGCAATTTTTTTCAGGTTCTGCTGGCTGGCAACTTGATAAACAATATTCGCTAAAGTATATAAAAAATTAGTTATTATTTTTTCTTTTGAGTTTCCTTTTACAAGATCGAAATACAGGTTTTTAAATAGTAAAGCTGTTGGAATAGTTCCATCTTCTAAAATCGTACAATAAGTTGTGCAACTATCCATATCATAATCAATTATACAATTTTCCAGTATTATTGCGGCTTCACCTTCATAGGTGTTTATATCACAAATATTCAATAAGGAAGCAACTGCATCAAATAACCTTCCTACAGAGGAAGTTTTTAATTTATTTTGTTTTATAAGTGAAGAATAGATCACCAGTTCCTTTTCAGAAAATTTAGAATTCACAATGGATTGCATCGTAGAATCCGCTAAAGATAATAAAGAAAGTCTTGGCTCTTTAGACATTTTATCACCGGCCAACCAATCAAAATATTCGAAATGAGATAAGCGATCTATTTTACCTGAGTGATTTGTAAAAAACTCACCTCCCCAAATATTTCCATCATCACCAAAACCGGTTCCATCCCATACAACACCTAAAACAGAATTATTCTTTCCAAACAGTTCATGCTCTCCCAGTACAGAAGCAAAATGAGCTTTATGATGTTGTATTTCAAAAATATCGATTTTCCATTTTTTTGAGATCTCCACACCATATTGAGTACTGTGATATGAGGGATGTTTATCGATCAAAATAATATCTGGCTTTTGCTCAAAGATCTCCATAAATTTTAATGTTGTTTTCGTAAATCGATCGTATACATCATAGTGATCTAAATTACCTAAATACTGACTTATATATAAATAATCATTTGGTAAATAGGCTATGGTACTTTTCAGATGGCCTCCCAAAGCCATGATCTTTTTATCCGAATTAATTTCAGCTTTAAAATAATTGGGAGCAAATCCTCTTGAACGTCTAAATAATACTCCATGTTTGAATTTAAAACTATATTTTACTACCGAATCATCTTGAGGATTAATGATTTCTAGATTGTGCTCCAAAAAATAATCAGCGATTTCACTTAAGATCTCTTTAGCTTTATCATTATTACTAATAATCGGAGATCCATGCAAGTTTCCGCTAGTTGCAACTATTGGTTTATTCAGCTCATTGGCTAATAATTGCAATATTCCCGAATAAGGTAACATCACTCCAAGTTGATTCAAATTCGGTGCAAGCGCCTCAATCGCTAAATCTCCCTTAAAATTGTCTTTTGATATAATTACTATTGGCCTTTCGGTAGAAATAAGTGCATTTTTTTGCTGCTCATCCACTTTCAGATCATGTTCTAATAACTTTATAGAAGGATACAAAATAGCGAAAGGTTTATTTGGTCGCTTTTTTTTCTCTCTTAATTTTTTAACTACAACATCATTATTGGCGTCACAACACAGCAAATACCCTCCTGTATTTTTAATTGCGATGATGTTTCCCTTTTTTATAAGTGAGGCTGTTTTTTTAAATATTTCTTCTTTTTTAATACTCAATGCCAGACCTTGAGCATTGGTTAATAAAATACTTATTCCACAAGTTGAACAAGAATTGGTTTGTGAATGAAAACGCCTGTCAGAAGGATCAGAATATTCAATTCTACATGTTTCGCACATTTCAAATTCATCAATACTTGTATGACTTCTTTCAAAAGGAAAAGTATTGGTAATGGCCCATCTCGGTCCACAATTAACACAAGTCGTAAAAGGGTAGTTATATCGCCTGTTATTATGATCAGATATCTCAATTTTACAGTCGTCGCAAATGGCAAAATCGGGGGTAAGCTGCAAATTTAGTTTACCGGTTTTTTTTGAAGGAATTATTTGAAAATCACTAAAGTCCTTCCATTCAATTTCCTGAGAAAAATGATTTTTTATTTTGGCAACTTTTGGGGGTTTTTCAATTAAGATTTGATAGAATGATCGGATGTTTGTTGCTAAACCTGTTACATAGATTATAACACCTTCTTCATTGTTAGAAACCGATCCTTTTAATTTAAATTTTTGTGCTAATACAAATACATAAGGACGAAAACCAACGCCTTGAACCCTACCGGTGACAACTATTTTAAATGTTTTGAGCATTATTGAATCTTAAATCTGGATAAGAGAAAGGCTAATTTAAGAAAAATTGGCATGTAATCTTTCTGTCAATTTTAAGATCTGTTCGATAGTTTTAGGAATGGCTTGTTTGACTTTTGGTGATAATTCAATTGTCATAGGAACCATTTCCTTTATAGAAATTGTAAATAAGGGGATATCAGGTTTAGAATCCATTAGATAAACCGCCTCGATCATATCTTTTAATCCAACGTCGTGAACACTTAATGCTGAGGGAAAGTCGGATGCAAATTTAGGACTAATCAATGAAATTGTTCCTTCTTCTTTTCCATCCATTGTTGCATCAACGAAAATAACCGTTTTGTAAGCTTCAAAATAACTGAGCAATAAAAAACCACCGGTACCACCATCCAAAATATCAATATATTCCGGCAAATCAATTTTTGCCATTTGTTGAATAAGGTGAACCCCAACTCCTTCATCTCCCATCAAATAATTTCCCACTCCTAATATTAGAATACTTTTAGATTTATCCTTTTCAAAAAAGAAAGCATCACTACTTATTGCTACTGGTGCTCTTTTCGTCTGACTCATAGTAATTATATTTTATTTTTTTAACAAATGTCAAAACTGGATCTCACTAATTCCGATAGTAATCAGGAGTCTTATTATCCAGCTTATTGACATGAATGTTTGAACTAGCTGATTTTCACTAAAAATTGCCTCAAAAGTACTTTTATGCCTTTAGCTATTTTAAAACTATAGCTTTTACTGCTTTTGAGGCAATCATTAATAAATTCAATTTAACTATACCAAAACACATGGAAACCAACAAAGTAATATTGTTAAGAATCCTTATATGTGATCATCACTTTCTATACGTTCTTTACGAACAAATTTATACCCACTTATCATCGATGAAGATTCACCGCGACCTTCTAACCAATCATGATAAAAAACCAGATATACATGTATCAATGTAAAAATAATAAACAACCATGTGGAAAAATGATGAATAAATCGAGTTGTAATCTCATCACCTATCACATAGGGTACCCATGCAAAAAGTTTAGGCAGCCACCAACCTGAAGTAGGAGCATACAATCCAAAACCAGTGAATATTTGTACCAGAGCAAGTAAGAATAATATTACATAGGAAAATGAAGCTACATAATTATGACCAACACTAATATTCTTATAAACTTCCTCTTCTTCATTTTGCAATAATATATCTACTTTAAATACGTGCCATATATTGTGCTGGGCTTTTTTCGAATAAGGAATAAAAGCACGCCAATTAGAATAGAAGTTTCCACTGAAAGCCCAATAGATTCTAATTATTGCATTTAATAAAAATATATAAGCCGTTACAAAATGGATTGCCCTTACTGTTCCGAACCAATAAGAATCCACGGCTTCAGCACTGGACATTAATGCAGGCGGATTGGCAATAATAAAACCTGTAATTGCAAGAACTGTTATGCACAATGCATTCAACCAATGAAATAGGCGAACAGGCAATTCCCATACCAATACTCTTTTAAAATCATTTGTTCGTGTTATAGTTTGCATTTTATCGTTCTTTAAAGGTTAGATTTCACAGCTGCTTACATTACTAACTTTTGATATATGATTCCCATGTTCGTCATACAAATGCACGGCACAAGCCAGGCAAGGATCAAACGAATGTATGGTTCTAATTATCTCCAATGGAAGTTCCGGATCAGCAACCGGTGTATCAATCAATGCCGATTCATATGCTGATTTTTGTCCTTTGGGATCTCTTGGGGAAGCATTCCATGTAGTAGGAACAACTTGTTGGTAATTTTCTGTTTTACCATCCTTTATTTTTATCCAGTGGGCTAAAGCACCCCTTGGTGCCTCTGTAAAACCAACTCCTTTGGCTTCTGCAGGCCATTTAGATGGATCCCATAATTCCATATTGGCCATACGCGTATCGCCATTTTTAATATTTGTCAATAACTGGTTATAGAACTCCATGGTCCAATTAGCAACCAATTGCGATTCAATACCTCTTGCAGCCGTTCTTCCTAAAGTTGAAAACAGGGCTTCTACAGGTACATTTAAATGGCTCAATGCACCATTAACAGCTTCTTGAATTTCTTTATTTCCTCTTCCATAACCTACTAATAATCGTGAAAGTGGTCCAACTTCCATAGGTTTACCCTGCCATCGCGGTGTTTTAATAAAGCTATATTTCTGCTCAACATCTAATTGTTCGTATGGAGGCTTAGGTCCTGAATATTTAATATTTGTTTCTCCTTCCCATGGGTGTCTTCCTGTATCGGCTCCCTCCGCGTAGTTATCATACCAGGAGTTATTGACGAATTCTTCTATATCACCATTGCGATGGTCTACATCGTGTACTTTCGTCAGATCTCTATCCAAAATAACCCCTTGCTGGAATTTAAAACTGGAAGGATCACTATAACCGTTAGTTGGAAAATCACCATAAGACATATAGTTACCAATACCTTTACCTACTGCACCCCAATCTTTGTAGAAAGAGGCTATTGCCAATAGATCCGGTATATATACTTGTTCTATGAATTGTTTTCCTTCTTTCAGCAACTTACCCACATGAGCCAATCGCTCAGCATTTAAACCTCCTGTGCTATTCTCGTTTATGGCACAGGCCATACCTCCCACTAAATAGTTAGGGTGTGGATTCTTACCACCTAATATGGTATGAACTTTAACGATCTCTTTTTGCCATTCCAATGCCTCCAAATAATGGGCAACTCCCAATAGATTTACAGCTGCAGGTAATTTCATTTGTGGGTGACCCCAATAACCATTGGCAAAAATTCCTAATTGACCACTTTCCACAAACTTTTGAATTCTTTTTTGAATATCACTAAAATATCCGGGTGAACTTTTTGGCCAATTGGATATACTTTGTGCTATTTTAGAAGTTTCTGCCGGGTCAGCACTAAGAGCGTTCACCACATCCACCCAATCTAGAGCATGTAAATGATAAAAATGTACCGCATGATCATGCATATATAATGCGCCTTCCATAATATTTCTTACCATTTCGGCATTTGGTGGTATGGCAATACCCAAAGCATCTTCAACTGCTCTTACCGAAGTTATCGCGTGAACGGTTGTACACACTCCACAAGTTCTTTGCACAAAAGCCCAAACATCACGAGGATCACGACCTTTCACTATGTTTTCTAGTCCACGTACCATGGTACTAGAACTGTAAGCGTCAACTATTTTACCGTCTTTAATTTCGGCTTCTATTCTTAAATGACCTTCAATCCTTGTAACAGGATCAACTACTATTCTGTTTCCCATGATAAATTAATTTTCTTCGTTTTTTTCTAAAGTTTCTTCGTTTGCTTTTCCTCTGGTATATCTTCCTTTTAATTCTTTATGTTTTGATATATTAGCTGCAATTGCATGCGCAGTTAAACCTACTGCGACAGCACCGGTAGCTATTTTTCCTACGTTATCCGCAGTGCTTTCAATTCCAAAACCAGGAACATTGGTCAAGCGCTCATAAAATGGACCATTATCCCAAAAATTGGCTTCACTACAGCCTATACATCCATGTCCTGATTCTATAGGGAAACTCACGCCATTATTCCATTTCATACTTGCACAAGCATTATATGTTGTAGGTCCTTTACATCCTAATTTATATAAACAATAACCTTCTTTTGCATTCTCATCGTCAAAAGTTTCGGCAAATAATCCAGCGTCAAAATAAGGTCTTCGGTAGCATGTATCATGCACCCGTTTTCCGTAAAATGCTTTAGGTCGTCCGTTTCGATCTAATTCTGGTAACCTTTCAAAAGTTACATAATGAACAATTAAAGCAGCCATTGCCTCTCCAATTGGTGGGCAACCAGGCATTTGAACTATTGGTTTGTTTTTAATGATCTTATGAATTGGTGTTGCTCCTGTTGGATTTGGCTTAGCCCCTTGTACACAACCATTTGTTGCACAACTACCCCAGGCGATGATCGCCTTGGCACCTTCAGCAGCTTCTATTAGATGATCTTTGGCGGTTCTACCGGCAATAGTACAATACACTCCATCTGCACCAAGGGGTACTGATCCCTCAACACATAAAATATATTCACCATGGTATTTTTGCATGGTATCATGTTTAGCAGCTTCAGCTTGGTGTCCTGATGCGGCCATCAAAGTCTCGGTATAATCCAAAGATATATTATCTAGAATAATATCCGCTACAATAGGGTGATCAGAACGAATAAAAGATTCGCTACAGCAAGTACACTCCTGGTAGTGTTCCCAAATGATTGGTAGTCTGTAAGTTGTTTCCAATGACTTTGCCACCTGGCCTACCATAGTGTGTTCGAAGCCCATATAGGCTGTTATAAAAGCTGCAAATTTCATAAAATCTCTACGACTGTAACCTTTTCTTATTGCGCTTTCATAATAAGTTTCTTTTACTCCTTTTTTTGTTGTCATAACTAAAATTTAATTAAAAAAAGATCATTTTATCTTCACCTTTTATGAGGTAATGGCATTAAAGTTAGAAAATTATGTCCATCTTTACAAGATAACTATCTTATTTATAATGACTTGAAATAATTAAAACATGACAAAAGTCATGTTTTTTTTTATTTTATTTTATACCTTATCCATCAGGTTTTTCTTCCTATTTTTATGTAAAAATTATATCTTATTTATGCATGAACTCTCCATAGCTTTAGGCATTGTAAAAATTGCTGAAAACGAAACAGCAAAAGCAAAAGCAAAAAAAGTTGATCTTATCGAACTTGAAATTGGGACCTTGGCAGGCGTGGAATTTGAATCATTGGATTTTGTTTGGCCATCTGCAGTTAAAGAAACTGTTTTAGAACATGCTGTTAAAAAAATCAATATCATAGAAGCCAAAGGAAAATGCATTGATTGCGATACTATATTCAAAATAAAAAATATTTACGATTCCTGTCCGAAGTGCAACAGTTTTTTAAAAGGTATCATCCAGGGAAAAGAACTGAGAGTAAAAGCTTTAGAAGTTTCCTAACTTTAATCCAATTAACATATATTCTTTGAAATACAAATGATAAAATACTGTAAAATCATTAAAATATTTCACCTTTTTAATTACAATAATTAATTCTTCATTTTATGACATTAGTCATTTATTAAACTGCGATACTGTGTTACTTTTATTACACTTTATTTTTTACATATGGCAGTTCAAAAAAACACCTCGCCAAAATCCTCTTTGATGAATGTCTTGTGGGATATTCAAAGAAAAAGAAGGTACATCAGTCGTGATGATATGACAAAAATTGCAATTGAATTTAACATCTCCAGAATGGAATTGGAAGGCGTTATTTCTTTCTATCATTTTTATCATAGAAAACACGCAGGTAAATACACTATTTATTTGAACAATTCGATCATTTCAAAGCACAAAGATTATGATCTGGTTAAAAAAGCATTCGAAAAAGAATTAGGTATTGAATTCGGAATGGTTACAGAGAATAAAATGTTTGGTTTATTTGAAACTCCATGTATTGGTTTAAGTGATCAGGAAACTTCGGCATTGATCAATTTTAATGCTTTCACAAATCTTACGCCTATTAAGGTTAAAAAAATAATAACAAAATTAAAACAAGGTGATTCCATTCAAGAGATCAGTGGACTTCCTAAAAACAATATTCAATACACCCCAAATGGTGACAAAACCGTATTCTTTAAAAATTATATCCCCGGGGTTGGATTAAAAAAATTAAAAAAATTGAGCCCCGAAAAAGTTATTGATCTGGTTAAACAATCTAAACTTGCCGGAAGAGGAGGTGCATTTTTTCCTACCGGATTGAAATGGGAGTTTTGTAAAAAGAATAAATCGGATCAAAAGTATATCATATGTAATGCGGATGAGGGTGAACCCGGAACTTTTAAAGACAGGGTGTTGATGAATAAATACCCCGGTTTACTTTTTGAAGGAATGGCGATGGCGGCATATGCAGTTGGAGCCACTCAGGGCATTATCTATTTACGTGCAGAATACTTTTATCTGAAAGAAAAAATCGAAAAAAGAATAAATGATTTCAAAGAAAAAGGGTTTTTAGGTAAAGATATCCTTGGAATTAAAAATTTCGACTTTGATATTTCTGTTCATATGGGAGCCGGTGCCTATGTTTGCGGTGAAGAAACCGCCCTAATTAATTCAATGGAAGGTAAAAGGGGTGAACCAACAACCAAAGAATTCTTTCCCGTAGAAAAAGGTTATTTGGGTAAACCAACTATTGTAAATAACGTAGAAACACTTTGTACAGTACCACGAATTTTTGAAATTGGAGTTGAGAATTGGTTAAAATTAGGAACTGAAAAAACACCGGGAACAAAATTAATCAGTGTTTCCGGAGATTGTAAAAAACCCGGAATTTACGAAATTGAATGGGGAATGAACATGAAAGATTTTTTAAATCTAATTGAAGCCCAAGACCCAAATTTCGTCTTATTCAATGGTTTTTCAGGGGAATGCTTATCTCCAATTGATTTTAACAGGGAAATATCAGGAGAAAACCTATTGGCCGAACACATTAAATTCAATATAAAAGACCCCATTGAATACAAACAAAAAATAAGTGCAGTGGGAATCAGAAGTGGAGGATCGTTCATGGTATTCAATAAAGACAGAGATCTTTTGAGTATATTGAAGAATATCAGCGATTTCTTTGTTGACGAATCCTGCGGAATTTGTGTTCCGTGCAGAACAGGAAATTTTTTACTCAACAAAAAGATCAATAAACTCTTATTAGGTCATGCAGATCAAAAAGATCTGAATGATATTAAAGAATGGAGTAAAATTATCAAACTCACCAGCAGGTGTGGTCTAGGACAAACATCATCCAATTCATTGCTGTGTGCGATCAAAAAGTTTCCTGATATCTTTCAAAAGAAAATTACTGAAAATGCCGATATCAATAAAGCTTTTGATCTGGATAAAGCTGTTAAAAGTTATGACGATATAATTAACGAAATTGAAACTACTTATGGATAATCTAATAAATATTAAAATAGACGGTAAGGATTACCAGGTTTCTGAAGGTAAGAATTTGGTAGATACCGCAAAAGAACATGGAATTTATATCCCTACACTTTGTCATTTCCATGAAGTGAACCCACCTCTTGGTACTTGCCGAATTTGTACTGTAACCGTCAATGGAAAATCTACAACAAGCTGTACTACAAAGGTGCAGGATGGTATGGATATAGAAATTAACAGCCCTGAACTTATTGATACCCGTAAAGCTATTATCGAGATGCTCTATTCGGAAGGAAATCACTTTTGTCCTTCCTGCGAAAAAAGCGGAAACTGTGATATGCAAAACCTTGCCTATGACATGGGTTTGACATATTCACGATTCCCTCATGTTTACAGTAATAAATTTGTTGATTTCAATCCTCAAAGGATGATCATGGAATCTAACAGATGTATTCTTTGTAAACGCTGTGTGGAAGAAGTTAAAACAAAAGATGGTAAAGATGTGTTTTCATTTGTTCAAAGAGGTGCTAAAACCCGTGTTCATATTGACTATGAACAGGAACAAAAGTTAAGTGAAGCGGAGGCAATTCACGCAATGAATTTATGTCCGGTTGGTGCTATTTTAGTGAAAGGAATGATCTATGAACAACCTTTCGGAGAAAGAAAGTACGATTTATTGGGAAAAACCAAAAAATCTCCAATAACTGGAAACGGAAGTTTTGTAAATGAAGAAGAAAAATTCATTGTAGCAACAACTTCATTAGCTGGGTGTTTTGGATGTCACATGTCACTTTTAGATATTGATACCGATATTTTAGATGTTTTAGAAATTGTTGAATTTAACAAATCGCCACTAACAGATATTAAAAATTTTAGCAAGCGATGTCATGTTGGATTGGTTGAAGGTGGTTGCGCAAATTCTGAAAATGTAGAAGTATTAAAAGAGTTTAGAAAAAGATGTGACATTTTAATAGCTTTTGGTGAATGTGCCCTTATGGGAGGAATTCCTGCAATGCGGAATTTTGTTCCTTTAAAAGAATGTTTGGAAGAAGCTTATGTTCACGGAATGACCAGCGAAATAGGAGCAAATTTGATTCCTAACCACCAAGATATCCCAAAACTGCTTAACAATGTATATCCTTGCAGTGAAGTGGTGAAAATTGATTATTACATTCCGGGTTGCCCACCAAACGCAAATCATATTTGGAAGGTAGTAAAAAGCATCCTTCTTGGTAAAGAGTTTTCTATTGAACACGAAGAATTTAAATATGACTAAATCTCAAAAGATGAACAAAATTGTAATTGACCCCGTAACAAGAGTGGAAGGTCACGGTAAAGTAACCATTCATTTAGACGAAAAAAATAGAGTAAAAGATTCATTTTTTCATGTTGTTGAGTTTAGAGGATTTGAACGATTTATTCAGGGCCATCCTTATTGGGAAGCACCTGTATTGGTACAAAGATTATGCGGTATATGCCCCGTTAGTCACCATTTGGCCGCTGCAAAGGCCATAGATCAAATTATTGGTTTAGAACCGGAAGATCTATCAATTCCTACGCAAAAGATCAGAAAATTATTGCATTTTGGACAGATCTTTCAATCCCATGCACTTCATTTTTTCTATTTGGCTTCACCCGATCTTTTATTCGGATTTGATGCTGCCCCTACCAAAAGAAACGTAGTTGGTGTTGCAATGGACTATCCTGAATTGGCAAAAAAAGGAATTCTAATGCGAAAATTCGGACAAGAAATTATTAAAATGATCGCCGGGAAACGTATTCATGGAATTTCAGCCTCACCTGGTGGTGTTCAAAAAAAAGTAAGTGTAAAAGAGCGAGACTATTTTTTGAATGGCAAAGATATTCCTTCTATAGATACTATGATAGAATGGTCAAAAGAAATTATTGATTTTATCAAAGTCTATCATTCCAAAAATTTAAAATGGCTCAATGAATTTGCTGCTTATCCATCCGGTCATTTAGGACTGGTTAATAAGAAAAATGGTTTTTTAGAATTATATGATGGTAATTTAAGAGCAATTGATGCCGATGGAAATATTACCTTAAACGATATCTCCAATGATGATTACCAACAATATTTTTATGAAGGTGTTGAAAAATGGTCTTATCTTAAGTTCCCTTATTTAAAACACCTGGGTAGAGAAAAAGGATGGAACAGAGTTGGACCATTGGCCCGATTAAATGTTTGTGATGGTATTTCTACACCACTTGCAGCTTTTGAACGGTTGGCATTTATGGCAGCTTCTTATGAGAAAACCAATAACAAGACCATGTTCTCCCATTGGGCAAGGTTAATTGAGATCTTGCATTGTGCCGAAATGATGAAAGAACTATTGGAAGATGACGATATTTTAAGTACTGATCTAAACAGAAGAGGTGAAAGACGAAATGAAGGAATTGGCATTATTGAAGCTCCCCGTGGGACATTGATTCATCATTATGAAGTTGACGATAAAGATAGAATTACGCGTTGTAATTTAATTGTTTCTACTACGCATAATAACGAACCTATGAATCAAGCGGTAAGCTGGGTTGCCAATAATGTAATGAATGGTGAAGCAAAGATCACCGAAAGTATGATGAATCAGGTTGAAGTAGCAATTAGAGCCTATGATCCTTGTTTAAGTTGTGCCACACATGCCATAGGTCAAATGCCATTGGAAATTTCAATGTATGATCATTTTGGTAATTTAATTGACCTTAAGAGGAGTTGATTTTCACTCGAAATTTAAAGGTGATATATTACATGTCTCATTAAGAAATTACATTTAATGAATAACAACACAATTATTTTAGGGATTGGAAATATTGGAAGAAAAGATGACGGATTAGGCTGGTTATTTTTGGATTATTTAAAAAAAAATAAATTTGAAAATATTGATGTGGAATATCGTTATCAATTACAAATTGAAGATGCCGAATTAATATGCAATTATGACACTGTAATATTTGTGGATGCCGTTAAAGCTAATATAGAAGAAGGTTTTTACTTTAAAGAGTGTAAACCTTCTTCTAAATACGGCTTTAGCACACATGAGTTGGTTCCGGAAACCGTTTTGCATTTAGCCAATGAATTATATCAACACGATTTAAAAGCACATATTTTCGGGATACAAGGATACGAATGGGATCTGGAAATTGGATTAAGTAAAAAAGCAAAAATAAACTTCACAAAAGCAAAAAAGTATTTTAATACAATAAGACCATCCCTTGAAGTGAAGCTTTGACTTAAATAATTTATCTTAACCAATTAACCTCTTAAAATCTATTTATTAACTATATTTGAACAATATAAACTTATAATTATGTGTGGTACTTGTGGCTGTGGAAGTGAAGAGAATGGTGTAAGCATTCAAAATCCAAGAGATCTTAAAATTCATCAGCATGAACATAATGCTCATGATCACCATCAGCATGACGAAGGTCATTCTCATTCTCATGACCATCCACATTCTCATGATCATACCCATGATCATCATCACAAAACGATTCTGAAGGTTGAGCAGGATATCTTACAGCACAATGAGGTGATGGCAGCAAGGAACAGAGGATATTTCGACGCAAAAAATATTTTCACTATTAATTTAGTCAGTTCACCGGGTTCAGGAAAAACCTCAATTTTAGAAAGAACATTACAGGATCTGAAAAAGGAAATCTCGTTTTCTGTAATTGAAGGAGATCAACAAACTTTAAATGACGCCAATAGAATTGACGCATTAAATATCCCGGTAATTCAAATAAACACAGGTAAAGGATGTCATTTAGAAAGTGATATGATCTATGATGCTGTAAAAAAACTGGAAATTGCAGAAAATTCTGTTTTAATGATTGAAAATGTGGGGAATTTAGTTTGTCCTTCCATGTTTGATCTGGGTGAAAACAAACGAATAGTTATTATTAGTACCACTGAAGGTGAAGATAAACCGATCAAATATCCCGATATGTTTCACACATCTGACGTTTGTATTATAAATAAAATAGACCTATTACCATATCTAAATTTTGACATGGATAAAGTAAAAGAATACGCTCTACAAGTAAATCCTAATTTGAAATTCTTTGAAGTTTCTGCTACTACAGGAGAAGGTATGGATAAGTGGTATGAGTGGTTAAAGGTCAATAATAATTTATAAAATAAGATATGTGTTTATCAATACCCGGAAAATTAATTGAAATTACAGCCCAATTGGACGAGACCTTTCGTGTTGGCAGAGTATCATTTGATGGAATTATAAAAGAAGTTAGCCTCACTTTGGTACCCGAAGCTGAAATTGGCAATTATGTTATGGTTCATGTTGGAGCTGCCATAAGTGTTGTGGATGAAGAAGAAGCAAAAAAAACATTTGATCTTCTCAAACAACTTGGTGAATTACATGATCTAGATGTTCCTGATAATGACAACTAATTAAATTTTAACCACAATTTCTCATTTTCAACTTCATGCCGGAATTATTGGCATTCATCTTATTCTTTTTTTTATCTTGTACTCCTCTTAATAATAAAATGTTGGTTAAATATAGAATATGACAAAAAAAATAGTTCAAACCAATACGGTTATCATTGGCGGTGGTATTTCCGGAATTACCGCTGCAATTGAATTATTAGATGCCAATAAAAAAACAATCATCATTGAACGTGATCTAAAAAAGAATTTTGGTGGTCTGGCAAAAGAATCGTTTGGTGGTATGTTCTTTATCAACTCTAAACAACAGAGATTTTCAAAAATTAAAGATAAGGTTGAACAGGCTAAAAAAGATTGGTTTTCCTTTGCCGAATTTGATAATAATGAAGTTTGGGGCAAAAAATGGGCTAACGAATTTTTAGACTCAACGCATAAAGTATATGATTGGATCACTTCAAAAAAGGTTAAATTCTTTCCGATTGTACATTGGGTAGAAAGAGGTTTGTTCCAACCCGGTAATTCTGTACCACGTTTTCATATGGTTTGGGGTACAGGCCATGGTTTGATCGAGGCCTTGGTCAACCATTTAAGATCTCATCCAAATTACAGTAAATTACAAGTTCTATTTGAGCATAAAGCTGAAGATTTTGAAATTGTAAATGGTGTGATCACGGGTATTTCCGGAATAAACGAAAAAGATAATTCTTCTTTTATCTGTCACGCAGAAAATTTTATAGTTGCCACAGGAGGAATTAACGGTAGCATGCAAAAAGTGAGACAGCATTGGCATAAAGAATGGAATACTCCTCCGGAAATAATCTTAAATGGTTCACACCATTATTCAGATGGTATTATTCATGATAAAGTAAGTGAAATTGGCGGAAATGTTACCAATCTTGACCTGATGTGGAATTACGCTGCCGGAATACCTCATCCTTATCCTAAAAGGGAAAATCACGGACTTAGCTTGGTACCCCCAAAATCTGCCTTGTGGTTAAATTATAAAGGTGAACGTATGGGGCCGATACCTCTGTTAACAGCGTTTGATACTCGTTATTTAGTGAGCAAAGTTTGCGAACAAAAAAAACAGTATTCCTGGCAAATTCTCAATAAAAGAATTGCCTATAAAGAATTAGCTGTTTCCGGTTCAGAATTCAATGAAGGGATCAAAGAGAAAAAAATTCTGAAATTCTTGTATTCGGTTTTAAAAGGAAATAAAAAATTGATCAAAACCTTGGAAAAAGTTTCTCCAAATTATATCACAGCGAACAGTATTGAAGATCTTGCTAAAAAAATGAATGGCTCAACTGGAACTGAAGATATTGACGTTGAAACTTTAAAAAATTCAATTGAAAGTTATGATGCCAATTTTGAACGAGGAAAAAATATCTGGAACGATGACCAAATACGTAGAATTGAACATACGCGTCAATATAAAGGGGATAGAAAAAGAACTTTAAAACCTCAAAAATTAGATCAAAAAAAGAGTTACCCTTTAATTGCGATCAGAGAGTTTATTTTATCAAGAAAAAGTCTTGGAGGAATTCAGACCAATTTAAATTCACAGGTTTTAAGTATCCCTGATACGTCAGGAAAACAAAAGGTTTTTGAAAATTTATACGCTGTAGGTGAAGCTGCCGGATTTGGCGGAGGTGGGTCGCATGGCAAAAGGGCTCTTGAAGGTACTTTTTTAGCAACCTGTATCTTTACAGCTCAAAAAGCGGTGAAACATATTGTAACAAAATAATCTACCTGCCAGGTTTTAAAACCTGGCAGGTATTTAAAAATAAATCAAAGCAGTCTCAAAAGAATCTGCGTCGATCTGTGGGATCTGCGTGAAATAATAAATGAATGAAAAAAACAGGAGCTAGTTTAGCAGTTTATGCTTTAGAACAAATTGGAGTAAAATATACCTTTGGAATACCGGGAGTTCACAATATTGAATTGTATGACGAGTTGAACAATTCTGATAAAATTGACCCTATCTTGGTCACCCACGAAGGTGGTGCTTCCTTTATGGCATTAGGTGTTTCATGCACTTCTGACAGTATTGGCACGTTGATGATCGTACCTGCTGCCGGAACAACCAATGCAATGAGTGGTATTGGAGAAGCTTATTTAGATGGGATACCAATGTTGATCTTTTCGGGAGGAACACGGCAAGACAGCGGACGTCATTATCAATTGCACCAATTGGATCAAGAAAATCTGGTAAAAGAAATTACCAAAGCATTTTTTAGAATCGAATCACATAACGAAATTATTTCTACTATTTACAAAGCATATGAAATTGCTATTTCGGGTGAACCCGGACCGGTTTTTATTGAAATTCCAATGGAGTATCAAATGTTTAAAGGTGAGGTTGACCAACTTATACCCTATACCAAAAGTTTTCAAAATCCGACCTTTGACAAACAAAAGATCAAAGCTGCAGCCGAAATGCTGAAACAAGCCAAAAATCCCGGAATTTATGTTGGTTGGGGTGCTTCTAAAGCCACTAAATACACTGAAAGAATTGCTGATCTATTAGGTGCTCCGGTTGCTACCACGTTGCAAGGAAAAGCGTCATTCCCTGCATCACATCCTTTGCATACCGGTTTTGGTTTTGGGCCGAATGCAGTACCTGCCTCTCAAAAAGCTTTTAAGAATTGTGATGCAATGTTGGCAGTTGGCGTTCGATTTTCTGAAATTGGAACAGGAAGTTTCGGTGTAAGTGTTCCAGAGAATTTAGTTCATATAGATATAAATCCTGAGGTTTTTGATAAGAATTACCCTTCCAAAATAAGTATAGAGTCAGATGCCAGTGAAGCTTTGGAATTATTGCTTGCAGAATTAGAAAAACTTGCTGATAATAAAACAAAAGATTATAACGATCTGGCTAAAACGATCACAGATGAAAAAGAAAAATACCAAAAAGAATGGAAGGAAAAACCTTTAAAGGATAAGGTTTCTCCTGGTTATTTTTTTGAAGCTTTGAGCAAGTATACAGATGATGATACTCGATTTATTGTTGATGATGGGAAACACACTTATTTGGCTGCTGAACTATTACCTGTAAATCGTTCACGTCATTTTGTTTCACCAACCGATTTCAACTGTATGGGTTTTTGTGTACCGGCAGCAATTGGTGCTAAATTTATGAATCCAAAAAGTAAAGTTGTAGGTATAGTTGGTGATGGTGGGTTTTTAATGACAGGAATGGAAACCCTTACTGCGACCACCAATAAAAAAGGTGTTGTTTATTTTGTTTTTCACGACGGTGAATTAGGACAAATTTCTCAGTTCCAAAAAATTCCTCTAAAGCGAAAAGTAGCAACTATCCTGGGAAATGTAAATATTAAAGGTATTGCAGATGCTTGTGGTGCATCATATTTTCATATGGCTAACGATGCTGAAATAGAGCAGGTTATACAGAGTTCTTTTAAAGAAGCTGATAAAAACCTACCCGTTATCGTAGATGTTGTCATTGATTACTCTAAAAAAACCTATATGACCAAAGGCGTTGTAAAAGTAAATCTGGCTCGCTTTAGTTTTAAAGAAAAAGTTAGATTTATTGGAAGGGCCTTAAAAAGACATGTTTTAGAAAAGTAAAAAATAATGGACCCAAAATTCAAACAGAATGTTTTATTATTTGCAGAAGTAATGGTTCCTGACCTTCATCAAAATGCATCTCTTGAATATTCCTTTATTAAGAATTTTAAACAATTGTTTCAAGGTCTGGAAAAAGATTCGGCCGACAAGATCAAATTATTAACGACCTTAATTGAAACAATGAGCTTTATTTACAATTTTAGATCTTTTGAAAAACTCAGCTATAAAAAAAGAAGAAAATTTATCGATAGGCTTTACCAATTCCCTATTGGTAAAATCGTAGCAGGTTTAACCGGATTACGTTCATTGATCCTGATCTCTTACTACGGAATAGATGAGGTTTGGCCAATTATAAATTATGACGGACCAATAAAATCAAAGCTAAAATGACTGTAGAATTGGTGTTTGATATAGTTGTAGTTGGATCGGGTGTAGGAGGAGCTACTTTTACTGATTATTTGACCAGAGGAAATCCTGATCTAAAAATTGCAATTGTTGAATCCGGACCGTACAGGACCAAAGAACATTTTAATCAACGGGAAATTGACATGACAGCTCTTTATTATAACAGAGGTGCTGTTCTGGCAAAAAATTTACAGCTTGGTGTAGCCGCGGCTAATACCCTGGGTGGTAGTTCGGCTGTTTATACCGGAGTATCTTTTAGACCACCAAAAAGTGTAATGGAAAATTGGAAAGAAAATTATGGCTTAAATTTTCTTTCCGATGATTATGTTACTAAATCTTTAGATGAAATTGAAGAAGACATTTCTGTTCATGAATTACCAAAAAGTTTAGACAACCAGAACAATCAGCTATTTCAAACCGGGGCTGCTAAGCTTGGAATTCCGATAAAACGTTTAAAAATAAATACTAAAAACTGTGAGCAACAGGGTTTTTGCAATTTGGGCTGTACCACAGGAGCAAAACAAGGGACTCTTGAAGTTCAAATTCCCAGAGTATTAAAACGTGGTGTAAAACTATTTTGTAATACAATAGTAACCACTGTAGAAGAAAATAAGGTGAATGTGATCGTAAACGATGCCCCTGAAGGAACATTATCAAATACATTGGCTAGTG
>Ga0209013_10000750_pt1 | contig 29537 bp, 24 predicted proteins | sample Cruoilmetagenom2_FD_187291 | JGI IMG/M metagenome (GOLD analysis project Ga0209013, IMG submission 187291) | Oil polluted marine microbial communities from Coal Oil Point, Santa Barbara, California, USA - Sample 2 (SPAdes) (version 2) | ecosystem: Environmental > Aquatic > Marine > Oil seeps ...
TTGTGGATAATAAGTTCATAGAGTTCTGAGTACGAACTAAAGCTGATCTTTTGCTGTTGCTCTAACATTAACGTGTTATTAAATACTAATACAAAGAAAGCAGTAAAAATAGATTCTTATCTGATTTTTACTGCTTTTAATTAGTTTAGAGACTTTTTCAGTGGCCTCGAGATTCACCGCTTTTTTTTATCTTCATTTTTTGATACCATAACGATACATTTGCTTCAAAGTATTAATCTCTTTATCAGTAATGATATCATCTGCAATTTTAAGTTTCCGCTTCCTTTTTATACGCTGTAGTTCCGGTAATGTCCTTCCTGTACTCACTCCAACCATCATATCTGCAGGCACCATTGCTTTATTTTCATTTTGCACAATGTGCTTATGAATAAGCATATCAGTATTTGCCTTTGCATCCATTTTTTCTGGTCGCTTGGTTAAAGCCTCATAAGTTGCCGAATTCACATTATTCTTTGCTCTAACATATTCCGGTGTATTAACTTTAGAGTTGATAAATGCCTGTTTAAAATCCCCAAATCGTGGCAAAATAATTACTTCTTGCAAGGCAACCGTATCCTTTGCCATAAATACACCAAACAGATACGTTTCTTGCTTCAAACTATCACTAATAATTACACGAACATCGTGATACCCCACATACGAATAGTGAATTGTATCTCCCGAGTTCACCCAAAAGGAAAATCTCCCAAAACCATTAGATGTTCCTGCCCTTTTCTCATTAACACGAAAATGAGCATATGGCAATGGAGTTAAATCCTTTTGATCCATCACAGCTCCGGTAAAGAATATAGAATCCATTCTAATTTTTTGAGCATTTGCAAATTCCCCTAGTAAAAGGAAAGCTATTACTATTAAAACACTATAAGTTAACTTTTTCATCTGTTAAAATTTTGATTGACGAAATTCAATTATATCGTCTTTGGTTCTTTCAATTCTTATATTTTCTCAAGAATCAATTCATTCAAACTTCGTTTTGGCACATGATGAATCTGATTCTCATCTCTCCAATATTTAAAATCTCCATCCTGAATATCATCCACTACAACCTTCTCTTTTGGTTTACCCAAAGCTATCACCTGAATTATTTTATATCGATCTGAAAGTTCTAAAATGCGACGCAATTCTTTCTCCTTAAATGCCCTCAAGATACAACCTCCAAATCCACTCTCAACTGCACCCAACAATAAATTTTGCACAGCAATTCCATCATCACAAAAATAATTCACACCAATTTCCTCATCGTTGAGCATGATAACATATGCCGAAGGTCGTTCCCCCGGCTCCGGCCCATTCCAGTCCTTCAAATAACCAGCCCATGCAAGTGTATTAAAAACCTCTTCCTTTTTCTCCTTCGATAAAATAATTTTATACTTAAGAGTTTGGGCATTTCTTCCTGAAGCACCCAATCGAGCTAAGTCAATCCATGAATGAATCTGTTCAATCGAAATCTTCTCAGACTCATAAAATCTCCGGTAACTTCTATTCTTTAAAACTAATTCTTTTAACATTCTTTAATATTAAATAAAAATAAATAATGCTTTATTTGTAATTCCAAACGAAATAATTTCCACTTCACTATAAATTAATTGATTTTTCTTTAGCGATCAAAAAAAAATGTCAATAGTATTCTACCTTTATTCTTAATTGATACCATAAGCTATATAGTTAAGAATAATATCCATGCTAAGATCATTTTTTGAGAACAAAAGCACATAAGTAATTGTTATTTCAGAAAAATCAATTTTTGAATAATTTCAAGATTAAAACCCACAGCATATTATTTCATATACAAACTTATTATTCCCAAACCGGAATACTAAATTCTAAATGAATTGCAATGACAAACAGAATCGCACTATTTTCTCTCCTTCTCATGGGAATCTTTACGAATATTCAAGCACAAATGAAGAAGGAAATTTTCGGAACAAATTATTCATATATTGGAAAAAGTAGTACTGAATCTAAAGGAGCTATTACATTTGGAAAATATGAATTCAGAACTTCCTTTCCACTAAAATTAAAAAAACCTGGAATACGTCTTATTCAATCAATAAGTTATTCAAAAACCAATATTGATTATAGTATTAATCCTTTCCCTAATAGCGAAATAGAAAATTTCCATAGTATTGCCTACACGCTCCGATTCATGAAACCTTTAAAGAATAAATGGTTTCTAACAGTATTTATGAGTCCTAACATTTCCTCCAATTTTCAGTCTGATGTAAACTGGAATGAAATCAGACTATTTGGAATGGCATTATTCTCCAAACCAATCAATAGAAAAAAAAATTTAATGCTTAGTCTGGGAGCACTGTATTCTACAACACTGGGTACTCCCACCCCAATACCTGTGGCTAGTTTAATGTGGAAACCAAATAAAAAATGGATCATTAATTTTGGATTTCCCCGCCTCGATATACAGTATCAATTGTCTTCAGCCACAAGCATTGGAACCAATCTTTTTGTGATGGGAGAGAATTTTACACTATCGGATGAAATTGCCTTAAATGGAAATAAAGCCAAAATTGACAATATCAAAATCATGAATATTGGAAGCGGAATTTTCTTACATCAGAAAATTACAAAAATGATAAAATTAAATCTCAACTCTGGTTATACCTTCTATCGCAAATTCGATTTTCAAAATGGAAATCATGTTATAACAGACTTTAATTTGGATAATAACTTCTTTCTAAAAGTTGGAATCTCGATTGGACTTAAACATTGACATTATTTCAAAAACTATACATCCCAGCATTTTACCTTGTGTGAAATATTGGGCTTTCTTTTTTCAAATCCCTACACTGAAATTCCCAGCCGAATTAATTACTATTTCACTTTCAAAAAACATCAATCTATCTGCATTAAAATTTAAATTTTGAGTGCAACATTTTTTTGCATAAATTAATATATGCAACTATATATCAAACTTTAACCCGTTTGTATTTTAAACCAAAGGCTTCTAATATCAAATAAATCAGTTGTCAAGAATAATTAACATTAGCTGATTAGAGCCACTTAAAATCTAAACTAACACTACTTCTTCAGAAGAAAACACACTAAAAACAGCATAATGTTCAAATGGAAAAAACTAGGCAGGGTATTTAATCCCCAAGATATTAAAAATGTTGATTGGCTAAATGAATTTGCACAGGCTCCTTCAGTTCTAATATTTGATAAATTCGTCAGGGTATATTTTTCTTGCAGACCAAGACCAGACACGAATGGGCAATATGTAAGTTACACAGGTTATGTTGATTTAAACAGATCAAACTTATTTGAGATTGTAAATATCGCAAAACAACCAATTTTACCATTAGGGGGAAAAGGCACTTTCGATGAATTTGGAATATACCCTACATCTGTTATTAGAAATGATGATGAAGTATTGGCTTATTACGCAGGATGGACAAGATGTGAATCGGTGCCATTTAATGTGGCTATAGGAATGGCCAAAAGTAAAAATGACGGGAAAACCTTCGAAAAACCTGGAAGCGGTCCTGTTTTATCCTACAGTTTAAATGAACCATTTATCCTTAGTGGGCCTAAAATCAGAAAGTTTAACAACCAATGGTATTTGTACTATATAGCTGGCAGAAAATGGATTCCAAATAACGGCAGACCAGAACCCGTTTATAAAATCAGAATGGCAATTTCTAATGATGGAATAAACTGGACAAAAAAAGACCGAGATTTAATCGAAAGCAAGGTTGAAGCAGATGAAGCACAAGCAAGTCCAGACGTATTTTTCTACAACAACAAATACCACATGTTCTTCTGCTACAGATATAGCTTAAATTTCAGGGGTAAGGAAGGTGGATATAGAATAGGTTATGCATCTTCGGATGATTTGGTCAACTGGGAAAGAAATGACTCCAAAGTCGGAATAGATATTTCGGATGAAGGTTGGGATTCAGAAATGATTGCTTATCCTCATGTATTTGAATTGGATGGTAAAGTTTATATGTTTTATCTGGGAAACCAGGTTGGAAGATATGGTTTTGGCCTTGCTGAACTCGAAGATTACAAACAATAATAGAAGTTCATATTATGAAATGGAAAAAACTAGGGAAAATTTTTGATCCAACAGAGCATAAACTTCCAAATGATTGTGAAGAATTTGCGCAATCACCTCAAGCTCTCGTATTTGATGATTTTGTGCGAATTTATTTTTCTACAAGACAAAAAGATAAAAATGGTAAATTTTTAAGTCATGTGGCATTCGTTGATTTTGACAAGGACTTTAAAAACATCCAGAAAATCTCTTCGCAACCCGTTATCGATTTAGGCAAACTGGGATGTTACGATGAACACGGAATTTTCCCTTTCAATGTTGTTCGAAATAATGATAAAATACTTGGATATATTAGTGGTTGGACCAGAAGAGTCTCCGTATCTATTGAAACTTCCATAGGTGTGTCGGTAAGTTCTAACAACGGAAATGCTTTTAAAAGAGTCGGAGACGGACCAATACTTACCTCCTCATTAGATGAACCTTTCCTTGTGGGTGATCCATTTGTTGCAGTATTCAATGGAATCTATTACATGTGGTATATTTATGGAACCAAATGGATTCAGGAAAATGAAAAAGATACTCCAGAACGCATTTATAAAATTGGGTATGCAACTTCAAAAGATGGCATATCCTGGCAGAAACAGAACATAAAATTAATTGACAACAGACTAAATGCTAACGAATGCCAGGCATTGCCAAGTGTAATTTACCACCAAGAGAAATATCATATGATGTTTTGTTATAGGGAAGCTTGTGATTTTAGAAAAAATAGTAGAAATGCCTACAGAATTGGATATGCATATTCCAAAGACCTTATTAACTGGGTGAGAGACGACGAAAATATAGGAATTGAGTTATCAAAAAACGACTGGGATTCTGAAATGATGTGCTATCCACAGATATTTCATTGTAATGATAAAGTATATTTACTTTACAATGGAAATAAATTTGGCCGCTATGGATTCGGTCTTGCTGTTTTAGAAGAATAATACTGACCATTTTTCATTCGAAAACACTCTAATAATCAGAATTAATGGAAATACATTATAAAACAAAAATTGCAAAAGCACAGGACATATACAAACACCTTATGGAGTGCAAGGAGAACTTTCATCCTCCTTTAGATACAAGTGTTAACATACAGGAGTATGCTAAAAAATTATTTAATAATTCGGTTACTTTCGAAGCCTGGGATAAGCTGCGCCTTGTTGGTTTAGTTGCCACATATTTTAATGACACGAAAAATCACTTGGGATTTATCAGCAATGTAAGTGTTAGTACTACATATTCTGGAAAACGAATAGCATCGACATTAATGAACAACTGTATTAACTATGCTGCAAAACATCATATTAAGGAAATTAATTTAGAGGTAAATAAAAACAGCACAAATGCTATTCATTTATATGAGAAGTTTAATTTTAAGAAAACGGGAAATAAAGAAAATTTCGTAATAATGAGACACAAACCACTCTACCCTATTCATAAAACAGATTGATTACAATCTCCATTCCAAAAATATATTTCATCATTTCCGGCAAGCTATGAACAACAGCTTATTTACTATTTATATTATTCCTCAAAACGCCGTTCTACAATATTCCAATTAACCAAATTCCAAAAATTCTCGATATATTTTGGACGCGCATTTTGAGTATCCAGATAATAAGCATGCTCCCAAACATCCATCGTGAAAATTGGTTTATAACCATCCCTTAAAGGATTTCCTGCATTCGTTTTTTGCAGAATTCTCAACTTTCCGTTGCTATCTACCACTAACCAAACCCAGCCCGAACCAAATAAAGTAGCACCTAATTTCGAAAAATCATCCTTAAAGGATTCAAAAGAAGTAAACGTATTTGTAATGGCATCCATTAACTTACCTTTTGGTTTTCCACCGCCATTAGGTGTTAAAGCCATAAAATAAAAGGTGTGATTATAAACCTGTGCACCATTATTAAAAATACCACCTTCTGAATGTTTAACGATATCTTCTAAACTAGCATCCTGAAAGGGCGTATCTTTTATCAGCTTATTTAAATTATTTACATAAGCCTGATGGTGTTTCCCAAAATGAAATTCTAATGTTCTTTGGCTTATAAATGGCTCTAATTCATTTTTTGCATAAGGCAATTCCGGTAGATTGTGTATCATGATATTATTTTTTTGATTTAGATATCAAGTTCACAATAAAAATTTACTTTTTCAACTGAATTTCAATTTCGTTCAACGATGGTTTAATTTCCATTATATAAATTCATCCAGATGTAAGTAGCCCTTGCATATACCAAATAAAAAAAAGACCGATTCCCTAAAAAGAGAATCGGTCCCAAAATCAAAAAAACAATAAACAAAACTAATCCTGAAAGCGTTTAGACACTTCCTCCCAATTGACTACATCCCAAAAAACTGAAATGTAATCAGGTCTTCTATTCTGAAATTTCAAATAATATGCATGTTCCCAAACATCGAGTCCCAATACTGGTTTTCCTTTAACTTCTGCAAGATCCATTAATGGATTATCTTGATTAGGAGTTGATGAAACAACCAATTTTCCATCCGCCAGCTTTACCAACCAAGCCCATCCAGAACCGAAACGAGTTGCTGCAGCTTTAGCAAATGCTTCCTTAAAGGAATCGAATGAGCCAAAATCTTTTTCGATAGCAGCTAATAAATTTCCGCTAGGTTTTCCTCCTCCATTAGGAGACATTACCTTCCAAAATAAATCATGATTAAAAAAACCACCTCCATTATTTCTAACAGCAACGGAATGTTTCGAAATATTCGATAACAGATCCTCTATACTTTTTCCTTCAAGCTCGGTTCCATTAACCGCGGCATTTAAATTATTTGTATATCCTGCATGATGCTTAGAATGGTGTATTTCCATTGTTCTAGCATCAATATGCGGCTCTAATGCATCATGAGCGTATGGTAATTCTGGTAATGTAAAAGCCATATATTTAACTGTTATATTCTATTTGTGCTATTTTTATTAAGTCTAAAACAAAACTAATTTTTTAAAATATCACCTCCAAATTATTTAAAGACTTTTTTATCTTTTATTCACTCTTCGTCTCTCAAGCCTCAATACACAAGATTTTTAACTACTTTCGTGCTCTCTTAAATTTATAATCCAATTAGTACGTGAATCGCAGAATCCTAAATATCGCCATCCCAAATATTATAAGCAATATTACGATTCCCTTACTTGGATTAGTAGATTTGGCTTTAATGGGACACTTGGGTAAAGTTGATTTTATTGGTGCTATTGCTCTTGGCGGAACCATCTTTAACTTCCTTTATTGGGGCTTCGCATTTCTTCGAATGGGAACATCAGGAATTACCGCACAAGCCTACGGAGCACGGAATCTTAATGAAAGTATTCTTTCTCTATCCAGGGCATTATTGGTTGCAATTTTGGGAAGTATCTTCATTATTGCGTTACAACAGCCTATTGCAAAGCTTAGTTTTTGGGTAATCAATAGTGAACCCTCTGTCGAAAACATTGCTAAATCCTATTATTACATCCGGATTTGGGCCGCTCCTGCAACGATAGGTTTATATGCTTTTTCGGGATGGTTTATAGGCATGCAGAATGCCAAAGCCCCCATGATTATTGCTGTGGTAAGCAATATCATCAATATCACACTTTCTTATTTATTTGTTTTCAAGTTAAATCTCGAAGCGCAAGGCGTTGCATGGGGAACGCTTATTGCACAATATTGCGGACTATTTCTAGCCATTTATTTTGCGGTACGCTATTATCACCGCTTATTCAAGTATTGGAGTATAAAAGGCATGATGAAAATTAAAGAGCTGAAATATTTTGTTCTGGTGAATAAAGACATATTCATCAGAACCTTATGCATTATTTTTGTTTTCACTTTTTTCACAACCGAATCAGCCAATACCAATAAAAACATTCTCGCCGTAAACGCTCTGTTACTTCAATTTCTATTTATTTTCTCCTATTTTATGGATGGATTTGCTTTTGCAGCTGAAGCCCTTGTTGGAAAATATATTGGAGCGAAAAACAATAAATATTTTCACAAAGTGATACAATTGCTTTTTATATGGGGTGCTGCAATAAGCATTGTATTTACGATAGCCTATGCCTTTGGAAGCAATACCATTCTTGCACTACTAACCAATACAGCATCAACAATTGCTAATGCACAAGCATATTTAATTTGGGTTATTCTGTTGCCTTTACTTAGCTTCGCATCCTTTCTGATGGATGGAATATTTATCGGCGCTACAGCCTCGTCCTATATGCGCAAAACCATGATGGCAGCTACATTACTTGTATTCATTCCACTTTATTATTCGCTAAGTGGTGTGCTTGCAAATCATGCATTATGGATTGCTATGTTAGGATTTATGCTGGCTCGTGGCATTTTTCAGGCTATTTATTACAAAAAAGCAATTTTAATTCGTTTCGAATAATTCCTCCAACAAATTCACCAAAGCATCCGTAAAAACAACATGATTATCAGAAGGATTAGAAAGACTAAAATCCACTTCTTCAATTCGATCCACGATATAATACAACTGAATTAATTTCACTTGTTCCAGAAGACAAACATATAAAGTACTAGCAGCCTCCCTCGATATTACATCCGGATGATTTTTAAGATAAGACTTGGAAATACTAAACAAGCTATTGGGTATTCTGGCACAAGAAATTCCACTAACCTTTTTATAATCCTTAAACAAAGCCGGTAAGTGTACTTCATTTTCCAGAATCTCATTGCGAAAAGGAAATTCGTCTTTGGACAACATATTCATATCAAAAACCGACTGGTAATACTCCTTTTCACCTGAGCCCAAATCCCCAAAATAATCTTCAATAACACAAACCAACTGATGTTTTATCACTTTATCCTTCAAGGAATAACATTCTCCTAACTGTAAAACTAAATCGTAAGATTTTAGAGATAAGGCTTTGGTAAGATGATAACAAACAGCACTTCCACCAAAGCCGGAAATAAGCACATCAATTTCCCTATCCTGAAATTGAAAACGCGCATAATTTTTCCCTAAATTCTCTATCAATTTTAGATTAGCTACAAAAGATTTCAGACTCTCAAAGCTGACAGTTACAATTAAAATTTCCATGTATACTAGAACTTGATTAAAACAAAGCAGCTAAAAGTTTGTTTTATAGCTGAAATTTATACTTATTTTGCAGATTGAAATACGATATATTAAAAACACAGGGACAGATGGAATTTTCACTCAACGGACACGATAATAAAGGGTTCACAAAAATAGAAAAATACAATCAGGAAACCACAGAAGAACTGATGTATCATTATAAAAAGGTATTGGAATTATTAGGAGAAGATGCCGAACGAGAAGGATTATTAAAAACTCCTTTGCGCGTTGCCAAAGCCATGCAATTCCTAACACAGGGCTACCATAGTAAACCGGAAGATATACTACGATCGGCGATGTTTAAAGAGGACTACAAACAAATGGTGATTGTTAAAGATATTGAGGTGTATTCCATGTGCGAACACCACATATTACCTTTTGTGGGAAGAGCTCATGTTGCCTATATTCCGAATGGTTATATCACTGGACTAAGCAAAATTGCAAGAGTAGTAGATGCTTTTGCCAGACGATTACAAGTGCAGGAACGATTAACCACTCAGATAAAAGAATGCATTCAAGACACGCTAAATCCTTTGGGAGTAGCTGTAGTTATTGAAGCTCAACACATGTGCATGTCAATGCGAGGAGTTCAAAAACAGAATGCAATCACTACTACTTCCGATTTTACCGGAGCTTTTGAAAAAGTAGCTACCCGCGAGGAATTTATTCGCCTGATCTCAGCAAAAACAATCTAAGGCAAGCAATGCCAATACAATTTTGTATCAAGGCGTAAGCTTCTTATTGTAGCATATAAAAATGGTATTACTGAAAGAAAGTAATACCATTTTATTTTTTATTGCGCTTTATACACCTACTTATATTATTGCGGCTGCGCTATAGTTGCCTTCCTTAAATGAAACAAAGATAGAAGCTGTATTTGCACGATAATTGCAGGTTGCGAATGGATTAGATATATTTGTGTCCGTAATTAATGTAGAACTCAACATACATGTAAGCGCTAAAAGAACTACTTAACCAGTAAGTTTAGCGATACTGATATTAATTGAAAAAGCAATTTAAGCGTATGAAAGCATATGTATTTCCAGGGCAAGGTGCCCAATTTGTTGGTATGGGAAAAGACCTGTACGAAAATTCGGAGCTAGCAAAGGAGCTTTTCGAAAAAGCCAATGATATTCTAGGTTTCCGTATTACTGATTTGATGTTTGAAGGAACCGATGAAGATCTTCGACAAACCAAGGTAACACAACCTGCTATCTTTTTGCATTCTGTAATTCTTGCAAAAACTTTAGGGGCTGATTTTAAACCAGAAATGGTTGCTGGTCACTCATTGGGTGAATTCTCGGCTTTGGTTGCCAATGAAACATTAACATTCGAAGATGGTTTAAAATTGGTTTCTCAGCGTGCAATGGCAATGCAAAAAGCCTGCGAAATGGAGGAATCAACCATGGCAGCTATCATCGGATTAGATGATGATACCGTAGTAAAAGTATGTGGGGAAATTGACGAAATAGTTGTTCCTGCAAACTTTAATTGTCCTGGACAATTAGTGATTTCGGGAAGCTTAAAAGGCATTGAGATTGCATGTGAAAGATTAAAAGAAGCTGGTGCAAAAAGAGCTTTACCTTTAAAAGTTGGTGGTGCTTTCCACTCTCCATTAATGGAACCTGCAAGGGTTGAATTAGAAGCTGCAATTAAAAACACAACTTTCTCTACTCCTATTTGTCCGGTGTACCAGAATGTGAATGCAAAACCAATTTCAGATCCTGCTGCAATTCAGGAAAATTTGGTTGCGCAGCTAACTGCTCCGGTTCGCTTCACTCAAACTTTAGAGAATATGATTGCCGATGGTGCTACATTATTCACCGAAATTGGTCCAGGAAAAGTTATTCAGGGATTAGTAAAAAAAGTGGATCGCAAGATGGAGACTGCTGGTGTAGACTCGTTTCAGGGATAATTACAACTTATAATATATTCGAAAGGTCATCTGTTACGGATGGCCTTTTTTAATGCAGTAATTATTTTACGGCTCGCTTATACCTACCCATCAATTAGGCATCCTTTTAATTTATCTTGTTTTAATCCTAAAATCGCACCTCTCCATTTTTTTTAAAGAGTCCTTTATTATAACGGATGTTGCAATAAATATGAAGAATGTCATCATCAATGTGAAGAATATCAGCATCAATATGAAGCATGTCACAATCAATGTGAGGAATGTCATCATCAATATGAGGAATATCATCATCAATATGAGAGATATCATCATAAATGTGAAGCATGTTGCAATCAATGTGAGGAATGTCACAATCAATATGAGGAATGTCATCATCAATATGCAGTTATTCTCTACTTCTGTTTAGTTTTATCTCAATTTTATACAGTTTTTTGCTGCTTTTATTCAGTGTTATCAGAACATCATTTAGTTTTACTGTATCATTATCTAGTTTTACTGGAATTTAATTCAAACTTACTATTACTCTATTTAGTTTTATAATTACTCTGTCTTGTTTAACTAGATTTTCTATTTCCCAAACAAACATGCTCCCACAAAGCAAATGAACATTGCACTGATTGCGTAAGGGATGGCAGCGGCACCCTTTTGCGAAGGAACGTAGCATAAGATATAGCGAACAGCCCGACCCGCAGGGATACGCCAAAAAAAAGGAGGCTCATGGCCTCCTCTGCTTACTTAAAACTTATTACACTGGTTTGTTTTTTACCATCCATTAATATTTCCAACGGATCTTTAAAACGAACGTGTTTGAAATAATGTACCTGATCGATGATTTTCTGCTTATGCAGCACTTCCATGTTCACAAAATTTTGTTCGGAATTATTCCTTACCGAGAAATACCCAACATTCATGGAGGTTACATTGTGAAAGAAATGAGAACCCAGGGATGCATCCAATGGAAAATCATCAAGTCCTTGCTCTACGATTACCTTGGCATTAGAAATTTGAGACCATAGAACAGGTATTCCGGTGAATTTATCGCGGGTACCCCAGCGTCCGGGACCAAACAGAATATACTGCAAGTCTTGCTCTTTCATTTTTTGATTGATAAGATCCATCTCTTCGGCCATTTCTTCCGTTTTGGTTCTATCGAACTTATCAAGATCCATGAATATAACATCGCGAATATGATCCACTTTACCGTTGCCCATTCCTTTGTTGGCAAGCATCAGCAGTCGATCTTTATTGATTTTTGAAAGATCAATATCCACACTCATTGCCTGGCGGATTAATGGTTTAATTTGCAATAAATAAAATGTAGGTAAGCCGTCTTTGCCTTTACTGAGATCCAAGGCAAATTCTATTTCGATTGGCGCACCCATAGATTGTTTAAAAATATTCAAAAGCACGTTCAGCGCATGTGCAACTGGCACTTGATTGTATTTTAAGATATTGGCAAAATCAACTACCCGTGGACCTCTTATATTCAAATCAGGCTCCAGACGGTCGTTTTGATAATCGTAAACCGAAGCACAATGCAGCAGGTTACCATCCTTTTCGGCATCAGCTAATTCATACTTTATTGTAACTGTATCCTCACCGTCTCTCTCTAAATTAATATCCTCTTTATGCATATCAATGGCATAAAAGTACTTCTGAGAATCTTTAATTTGATCTTCGATAGATGCTAATTGCAACTTGGGATGTTGTGGACAAAAACGATGCGTTTTCTCACCACCAACCACATATTTTCCCAAACCAATCGCAATAACAGCGAAACCATCTTCCGGTTTCATGTAAGCAAATGGATAATAGTTATAGGATTGAGCCACACCACTAATATTCGGATAATATTTACCATTATATTCCTGACCAACAACTTCCTGAATGATCACGGCCATTTTTTCTTCCTCAATTTTATAATCTACTGCACTAAAATAGGATTGTGCTTCGGGTGTAAAAATGGAGGCGTAAACCAATTTTATTGCTGTTGATAATTGTTGTAAGCGAACTTCGATATCAGGATCGTTGTTCGGCAACAAAAAGGTTTCATACACTCCGGCAAATGGTTGCATTAAGGAGTCCTCGAATAAACCCGAAGACCGCACTGCAATAGGTTTGTGTATTTCTTCCAGATACTGACGTAATTTAACTACCAAATGATCCGGAATATCGCCTTTCAGGAATAAATCCTTTACTTTCTTGTAGTTCTTATCGATATAAATCTTGTCGTACAAATCATTTTTCTCGATAAAATTATCGTACTCATCCACTCCAATAATTGCAGTCTTTGGAATGGATATATTAATGTCTTTGATTAATTTTTTGAAGTAAATATTTTCGATAAAATTACTCAGGAAGGCTAAACCTCTACCTTTTCCTCCCAAAGAACCTCGTCCCATGCGAACGATATAATGGCTTGAATTAACGATATTTGGTCTGAATTTTATTATTCGTCCTCGCAGTTGCTTGATTCGTGAAGCTTCAAAAACATCCAAACAAAATCGGCGAAGATCTTTTACGGAATGAAAATCTTCAATTTGATAACGACGAAGCTTTTTGGCGACATTAATTTCTCCACGAGCCATCAACCAGGTCGATATTCCGTTTCGTTTAGAGTGAAAGAGCAGTGATTCATCGGGAATGTACTTCAGTTTTTCCTCAAACTCGTCCATCGACTTGGCTATTGCCACGCGAGTTCCACTCTGATTTCTAAACACAAAATCTCCAAATCCTAATTTTGTATAGATAAAATTATAGATATCCAATGCCAGCGTATCACTGTTTTTATTAATAAAATCAGCATCAACCTGCATTGCACGAATGGCATTATTCGTATCGTGCGATTGCATTAAACATGGTATTTTCATGTTTTTAGCCTGCACATATTTAATTAAATCAACTCCCGAATCATCATCTAATTTGCCTTCTCTAGCAAAACGAACATCAGAAATTACGCAAAGTAAGTTATTAAGGTATTTATCTACCACTTCTACAGCATCCTCAAAGCTACTCACCAAAATGACTTTGGGGCGGGCTCGCATCTTCAAAATCTTATGCATTTCATCAATTTCGCCTTCATCAGAAATCACTTTCTGTGTTTGGGTCATGATGGAGGTGTATAAAAGAGGTAGGTAGCGAGAATAGTATTTCACAGAATCTTCAGCCAATAAAATAACCCGAACATCACCGCTTTTTGTATCGGTTTCCAGATTCATTTTATCCTCGATATATTTGGTCATAGCCATAAATATCTTGGTAGAACCATTCCAAACAAATACCCTGTCTATATTATTTTTAATTTTATCGGCTGCCTTATCAAAATATGCTAAATCGCTATTGTTATTCACCAATACCAAAACAGGAATTTCAGGATTCAGTTCTTTGATTTGCTGACTAAATTCTAATGGTGATTCCTTATCCAAACCTGCCATTAAAATTACCATATCGTAATTCCGATTTTCTAAAGCTTCTAATGCTTCATCGTTTGTGGCAACACTAGTAAAACGAGGAGCAGCATATAGATTTAACTGCAGATATTCTCCTACTATCTTATCAGAAAACTGTCCTTCCCGAACAATGGTATAGGCATCGTAATAAGTTGCTATCAGAAGAATTTCTTTTACCTTAAATGGCATTAACTCCTGAAATATATCACGGTCGCTCTTTTTCCGTTTATAGATTTTGGAAATTGAAATTTCTTCCATGGCAAATTATTTTATTTAGTATTGTTATTTAGTTTCAATTATGCTATATAAGTGGATTGAATTTCTTCCCATTCACACTTATTTAGTATTAGTCTTTAGTAAATATCGGAATTTTAACAGATTACTACACACTAATCAAAGAGCGAAAATATATAAAATATTCGATAAAAAAGTAGGAGGAAACGCCCTGTTTCCTCCTCTTTAAAACTCTTTTTACTATGAATTAGGTACCGATTATTAGACCTCCCAAATATCACCACTTTTCAATAGATCGTCGACACATTTAATTGATGCTTTAGCCTGAACATCTTTGATCTGCTTTGTCATTTTTTCATCATATGAAAGTGCAGCTACATCGCGAATAACACCCAAAGCTACTGGGTATTCAGGAGCGCTCATATTTGATAATAACCATGCCATATGGGGATCAGGGATATGAGCATCATGAATCAGAATATCTTGTTCTTCGATACCATGTTCCCCAATATTAACCACTACTAATTTCCCTTTTCCTCCAAGAATCAGACCTTTATTTCTCTCTTTCCCAAAGATCATGTGCTCGCCATGCTTCAAGATTAACTGATAGTCATCCTTCTTCTCCTTATTCGTGATCAAGGAATGAGCTCCGTCATTATAAATCACACAATTCTGTAGCACCTCAACAATAGATGTTCCCTTGTGCCTGGAAGCAGAGAGAAGAATTTCGGAAGTTAGCTTGATATTAGTATCGATGGTTCGTGCATAATATTTAGCCTGCGCACCCAATGCCAATTCTCCCGGATGAAAAGGCTCTTCAATAGTTCCAAAAGGCGATGTTTTAGTAATCATCCCTTGTTTGGAAGTAGGAGAATATTGTCCTTTAGTAAGACCATAAATCTCATTATTAAAGAGCAGAATTGTCATATCGATATTACGCCTAATGGCATGAATAAAATGATTTCCTCCAATAGCTAAAGCATCGCCATCTCCAGATATTTGTAAAATTTCCAAGTCTGGATTTGCTGCTTTTGCTCCTGATGCTATAGCGGCTGCTCTACCATGAATGGTATGAAAACCATAAGTATTCATATAATATGGGAAACGTGATGAACATCCGATACCAGATATTACAGCAAATTTTTCTCTGGGAATTCCCATCTCAGCCATAGCCTTTTGAACGGAAACTAATATTCCATGATCTCCACAACCGGGACACCATCTTACTTCCTGATCACTCTTAAAATCTTTAGGAGTAAGTTTCACAGGTATTTGTGTCTTAACAACTGTTTCTGCCATGACTATTTCTCCTCCAATAATTGATTAAACCTCTCTTTTAACTCTAGTACTGTAAATGGCAAGCCTTCCAATTTGTTGTATTCCTCAAATTTTATAGTCTGGAAATTACTTCTCAAATATTCAGAAAACTGTCCATTATTCAATTCGCACACAATAATTTTTTTGTAGCGTTTAAAAACCTCTTCGGTATTCTTTGGTAATGGCACGATATAATTAAAATGAGCTAAGGCTATGTCTTTTCCATCCTTTTGTAATTCACGAACTGCCGTGATAAGATGACCATAGGTTCCTCCCCAGCCAACGACCAATACATCAGCTTCATCATTGCCTACTGCTTCCAGTTCAGGAATAAAATTAGCAATTCGTTCTATCCGCTCTTCGCGAATATCAGACATTATCTGATGATTTTCCGGCACATATGAAACAGTACCAGTTACATCCATTTTTTCTAATCCACCAATACGGTGTTCCAAACCTTTAACACCTGGAACGGCCCATTTTCTAGCTAGTTTTTGCTCATCCCTGGCATAAGGTTGAAAATCATCGCCCTCTTTAGCAATAGGAGCCTCAATAGTTGGCATATCCTCCATCTTTGGAATTCTCCATGGTTCAGCACCATTGGCGATAAATCCATCTGTTAAAAGAATTACCGGGGTCATATGCTCCAAAGCAATCTTACTAGCTCTAAATGCATAATCAAAGCAATTAGATGGCGTACTTGCAGCAATTATAGGAAGTGGTGATTCTCCACTTCTTCCGTGTATAGCCTGCATCAAATCCGACTGCTCTGTTTTGGTAGGCAATCCGGTTGATGGTCCTCCTCGCTGTACATTTACAATTACCAATGGAAGTTCAGTCATAACAGCCAGTCCTGCAGCCTCCGTTTTAAGAGCTAACCCAGGTCCCGAGGTTGTTGTTACTGCCAAGCTACCAACAAAACTAGCACCAATAGCAGTACATATACCTGCTATCTCATCTTCTGCCTGGAATGTTTTAACACCTAAATCTTTACGCAACGCAAGCTCGTGAAGAATTTCGGTAGCGGGAGTAATAGGATAAGAACCACAAAATAAATTTAACCTTGCCTTTTCTGCTGCTGCTATTAAACCCCAGGCAGTAGCTTTATTTCCAGTTATATTTCGGTAGGTTCCTTTTTTAATTTTAGCAGGCAATACACTATAATTATAGGATAATGCTTCAATAGTTTTTGCAAAATTAAATCCAGCTTTTAAAACTTTCTTATTGCCATCGACTACCAGTGGATGTTTCTTGAACTTATTTTCGATAAATTGCTCTGTATGCTCTAATGGTCGATCAAAGATCCAATACACCATTCCTAATGCAAACATGTTTTTACACCGCAAAACACTCTTTTGGTCCAATTCTGAATCCTTCAAACATTCCTTTGTCATGGAAGTGATTCTCGCCTTAATCAAATTGTAATCCGCAAGTTTATCATCCTGCAAAGGATCTGAATCATAACCAGCCTTATCCAGGTTCCTGTCGGTAAAACTATCTTCGTTTACAATGATAGTACCACTAGCCTTCACCCATTTTAAATTGGCTTTCAAGGCAGCAGGATTCATAGCAACCAAAACATCGGCATAATCACCTGGAGTATTTATCTCTTTGTGCCCAAAGTGTAACTGAAATCCAGAAACACCACCCACGGTTCCCTGTGGAGCCCTAATTTCAGCAGGGTAATCGGGAAAAGTAGCAACATCATTACCAAATAGGGCGGAAGTATCAGAAAACTGTGTTCCTGTTAGCTGCATCCCATCTCCAGAATCTCCGGAGAATCGAATCACAACCTCTTCCTTTTCAATGACTTTTGTCTTTTGACTCATGACTTTTATGAATTAATCTTTGCTTTAATTCTATGGTTTTGTTTATTTATTTCTTTTGATTTTGTCACTCAAGCAGATCGAAAGATCATGTTGTTTAACATGGATAAAGGTAGCGTTTCCCCTATTTTAGGCAAGAATTATAAGCAAAATTTGAAGTTTTTTCGCAAACGTTTGTATCAGAAAAAGTTACACAGCTATCCTCAAACATAAATGCTTTGATTTTGAATAGATTAAGTCCAAATTAACAGAAACATACGCAAGGGAAGATAATTTTAGGGCTTTGATAATTAGTAAATCGTAAATTAAAATTGACTTTCTTTTTTTGAAGAAATAAAAAATAAAAAGGCCCCCATAAATGGAGACCTTCCTATAATTATATAGAGTATCTATTAATACTCATCTTCAAGAAAACCAGTTCGTCTAACCCCTGCAGCTATCCGATTTGTTTCCTGAATAGTACCATCTGATTTAACATCAAAATAGTCAATTTCCATATAAATACTATCAGTTACATTACCTGCTGCGGTAGTACCAGCCCCAGGTAAAACCTTACCATTTTTGATATTAACCTTTATACCAAAGTATAATTCATCCAAATCTTCACCTGAAAAAGTATTAGTCTCAGGATCACAGTTAACGACACTTTTTAATCCCCAATAATTCTTGTCATCATCAACCCACATCATATTTTTATCGTTTGCTGCAGTATTGAAAGTAGATATTTTTGAGTTAGTATCCTTAATCTCGCCAGTATTAACATCTGTATAAGTTACAAACCACTCTCCTTGTAAAAATTGTCCAGGACCAGTAAATTCAGTCTTTGGTGTATCCATAGTATCATTGGGATCACATGAGGCAAATAAACCCATAGTGAAAACCAATAAAATAATATATTTCAATTTCATAAAATTCATTTTTAATATGTGAACTTTTTAAATAAATATCTATCTATTAGTACAAACTAATATCATAATTATACTTTCCTAACCATTTGGCAGTATAAGTAATTGTGTTATCAGTTGGATTATAAACCATGTTTTCCACTGAATCTAATGGGGCATTCCATGGATTAGTACTTGAGATAATATCAAACTCTGTATCCGATTTCATTTGGAAATAACCATGGAACGCATAACCCGCACCGTAGCCGCGACCAATATTATAAAATCCTCCAATCCAGTCGCTAATTTCATATACCCCATCAACTGGAGTTTTAGAAATTACAACGGGATTACCCGCATAAGATTCGCTTGAATTTCTCACTACATCACTAGTATATTCCCCTGAAATATCAGTAGTAGAAAGATTTCCATCATATACTACGACATTTCTAGTTACGTGACCAGCATATCCATCAGAATTAGTTGCCGAGTAAGTAATTTCGTAGTAACCAAGTTCATTCATGCTAGGAGTTGTTACAACAACATTGGCAGTAACATCATCATCTCCTTCAGTAGCACTAAATCCTGGATCTACCCAAGGAGTACCTTTTTCATGAAATACTAAAGCATCACCATTCAACTCAATATTTACAAAATAGGTAATGGTTGAGATATCTTCCGTTTTTTTGTCACATGAATTTAGCCCTATCATTAAAGCTAAAAACATACCATATATTAATACTTTCTTCATCTTCACAAATTTTAATTATTTAGCCCACCAAACTTTTCCAGTAACTGGTACCTCTGTTGGAGTATTTGGGTTTCTTGAATATTCGTCTCCAGAGAAAATTAATCTCTTAGGGAATAAACCATTTGTAATTCCTTCCTTAGAGTAAACAAATTGTCCTGCTTTATATTCTGAATCATCTGAATATACTGCACTTACAGAAGGATAACCAGTTCTATTTTGCTCGAAAAATCCTTCTAAAGCATGAGAACCAACACATGACACCCATTTCTGAGTAATGATTGCTTCCAAATTATGCTCAAATGTTCCATTTGGATATTCATAAGCACCTCCACTAGCTAACAAAACTGTTGGGTCTAGGTTTGGTAATACATCCTTATACAATTCTGGATCAAAAGCAAACTGATTAAATGCTGCATGTACACCTAAGTCATATAAAGCTTTAGCATCACCAGCAACGCCATAACGAGCAACTGCTTCAGCTTGCATAAAATAAGATTCAGCAGCAGAAATAAATCTAACAGGCTCTAATGGAGATTGTTGAGCAACAGAAACTGAATTAGGATCAACAACAGTTGAAGAAACATTGAAATTACCTTGATCCAATGCTACTTGTCCACCTGAACCAGGAGTATAAATAGCATCCAAACGTGGGTCAGAGTTAGCTAATAAGAAAGACATTAATGTTTTGCTAGCACGAAGGTTAGTTGCAACATTTAACTGACGATAGTTATACTCGTAAAATGGATTACTTTTATCTGGTCCATCCTCAAATTGAGTCATCGCAGCATCTTCAGTCAAGAATCCAATTCCGTTAGCAAATACAGATTCAACACCTGCTTTTGCCTCAGCTGGAAATGCATTTACCATTCTCAAGTAAAACTTTAATTTCAATGTATTTGCAAATTGCATCCATTTGGTAGCATCTCCACTAAATACAAAATCAGTTTTATCCGGAACAGAGTTAGTAGCAGCATTAAAATCCTGAGCTAATGCATTATCAATCTCCTTAATTAATTCACGGTAAATAAAGTCACCATCATCATAAACAGGAGTTAGATTTGCATCACCCTGAAAAGCTTCTGTATAAGGAACTTTATCGTATAAGTCAACCATAACCTCATAGCTATAGGCTTTCATAACAGTTCCCATTAAAAGATAAATCCAATCTTCGTTTTCCTGAGCTTTAGTAATTACAAAATTATAATCGTTTAAAGCACCAGAGAACATTTCATTAAAAGATCCTCTAAATTTATCGGAATTCACATTATACGCATCAATAAATTTGTATTGATTCGCAGCATTACTTTGAGTCCAGTATTGAGACCACATACCACCTAATATAGCATATTCTCCACCAACGCGTACTGCAGTAGATGCAACAGCAGAAGGGAAAATCAAGGCAGGAGTACCCACCTCTGCAGGAGGATTATTTGGATCTGTATTAACATCCAAAAAGTTGTTTTCACAGCTTCCCAATGATGCAATCATTGCGAAACCTAGTATATATCTAAATATTTTATTCATGATTCTTGTGTTTTCTACCTATTAATTAAAATGAAGCTTTCAAAGAAAGACCGAAACTACGAACAGAAGGTCCTCCAGCAAACTCACCGAATTCACTTCTCAAATCATTTCCATAGGTTGAACCCTCTGGATCAACAAAGTTGTTTTCAGATGGAGTCCAAATGAAAAGGTTTTTACCGTAAGCGGTAAGAGATAATTGAGTAAATGGAGTTTGTTTCAACAACGCTTCATTAAATGAATACGATAGTGTAACATCTCTTAACTTCACATATGTTTTATCTAAAACGTGCTCTTGAGACATCCCTGGGTTATTGGTTTGATTCCAATACTCATTGATTCTTGATTTAGGCACAGCAGTAGTATTTGCAGAATAAGTTCCATCACCATTGTCAACTACAGAATTTGGAACCACAAATGGGTTACGATCATTATAAGTTGTTTTGGTTGCATTACCTACAAAGTAGTTAAGTCTAGCAGTATATGAATACATCAAACCACCTTGACGATAATCTAATGACCAACCTAAACGCCAGTTCTTATATTTCAAGTTATTCACTAATCCCATTTGGAAATCACGTTCCGCAGTACCATAATCTTCTTTAGCACCTTCCAATGGAATACCAGTACTAGCATTTACGATAATACTACCATTTGGAGATTTCTTGAAAGTTTGTCCTTTAAAAACACCAATTGGCTTACCAACTTCAGCATTAAACTCAATTCCATAAGCACTATAAATAGATACTTTGTCTAATCCTGCAGGTAATTCAAGAACTTTATTTCGGTTTCTTGAATAGTTCCAAGTCATATCCCATTGAAAATCTTTAGTTTTAACAGGTACAATATTCACAGACAACTCAATACCTTTATTCTCAACTTTACCAAAGTTTACAATTTTTGAAGTATATCCTGTAGTAGCTGCGATATCAACTGGTAAAATTTGTCCATTAGTTTCTTTACTGTAGTAAGCAGCATCAATTCCTAAACGGCTATTAAAGAAACGAACGTCCATACCAAATTCCATCTCTGTTGTTAACTCAGGCTGTAATCCTGTATTTCCCAACTGATTTGAAATTTCAAATCCAGGAACACCTTTTAATGGAAATACTAAACTTCCGAAACCACCATAAGCACTTCCAGAAACAAGGGTGTTATAAATTTGATAAGGATCTGCGTCATTACCAGTTTTACCCCAACTAGTTCTTAATTTAGCAAATGATAATACATTTGATTTCAAAGACTCTACTGCATCAGTAAGAATAAATCCTAAACTAACACCAGGGTAGAAGAATGAATTATCATTTTTTGGCAAAGTAGAAGACCAGTCATTACGAGCAACTAAAGTTAAAAACAAGAAGTTTTTATAAGATGCATCCACCTGACCATAAACACCGTAAAGTCTTTTCTTAGACTCATAAGTTTCTGTCTTAGGAGGATTTGGTGTATTAGATAAATTATAGAAATTAGGAATAGTTAGTTCCTCAATAGAACTCTCGTGTCTTCTATAATTATTTTGATTCACATTCCAACCAGCAAGTACATTCAAATTGATATCTTCATTGATATCTTTATTGTACTTAAGAATTAAGTCAGTATTAAGTTCTCTACTATGAACAGATTGCTCCATTACACCTCCAACATCAGGAGATCTACTAAAATTAGGACTTCCTGCTTTTGGACGACCAATTGCTTGCCAGTCCTTTAACATTGAATTGGTAATATCTGTACCAGCCCTGAATGTTGCAGATAAATCTGAAGTAAATTCATAATCCAAGCTTACATTACCATAAACTCTATCAGAAGTATAGTCATTACCATTCTCATTGATTACGAAATATGGATTTTGAGCATATGGAGTATAAAAGTTGTCGACATTGTAGAATTTATTATTATAATCCTTCATATCTACAATACTCACATCTCTAGGGATTTGCGTTAACTCTTGAAATAAGGTGGCTCCAGTACTAGAACCTTGACCTGTTGCAACAGATTTCGCTTTTTTGCGAATATAGTTCATAGTTGCAGAAACAGTTAGGTTATTGTATTTGGTTGTTCCTTTCAAGCTAAATGCATTTCTCTTGTACGAGTCAGCATCTGTTGGGATAATACCATCTGCATTAACATTATTAAATGATGCATAGAAAGTGGAATTATCATTTCCGCCACTAATAGAAACAGAGTTATTTAAAGTTGTTCCTAAATCATAGAAATCCTTTACATTATCTTTCTGAGCTTTAAATGGCTTTAACAATTGTTGGTTATCCACTACATTTCCCCATGGACGAACAACTCCATCTAATTTAGGTCCCCAAGAACCATTCTCTTCATATGCAAAGTGACCACTCCATCCTTGACCAAATTCATTTTGTAGTTGTGGCAATCTTAAAGGAGTAGTTAATTCGAATGAACCATTATAGTTCACTTTCATTTTACCTGCTTTACCACTTTTAGTGGTAATCATGATAACACCATTAGCTGCACGAGAACCATACAAAGCGGTTGCAGAAGCACCTTTCAAAATAGTAACAGACTCAATGTTATCTGGATTGATATCATTGGCATTATTACCAAAGTCAGTAGAACGAGTAGAACTATTTTCTCCTTGTCTTCTGTTATCAACAGGAGTACCATCAACAACATACAATGGTTGATTACTTCCTGTAATTGAAGAGTAACCCCTCAAGATTACTTTAGAAGATGCTCCTGGAGAACCTGATGCAGAAGAAATACTTACACCAGCAACTTTACCTTGAATTCCTTCAAGAGCATTTGTTGGAGCAGCTTTAGTAATATCGTCACCTTTTACAGAGGTGGCAGCATATCCTAAACTTTTTTCTGATCGTTTAATACCAATTGCAGTAACAACTACTTCATCCATTCCAATAGATTCAGTTTCCAAAACTACATTTAAAGTCGCAGCAGTAATTTCCACTTCTTGAGTGGTCATACCTACAAAGGAAAAAACCAAGGTTTTTTCACCATCTGGAACATTTAAAGAGTATTTACCATCGAAATCGGTAGTGGTACCGATGGTTGTACCTTTTACAATAACTGAAACTCCCGGGATAGACAGCCCATCATCGGCTGAAGTAACCACCCCTGAAATTTCTCGACCTTGAGCTAGTATGCTCTGAAATCCTATAAAGAATAGGATCAACATCGAAAACAAACTTTTTTTCATAAACTTTTAGTTAGTGGTTAATTAACATTAATACACATATATATAAAGTCCATTGCCTTAAATTAGCTAAGCAACAGAAACATTATGCACCCTTTAGAATCAATCTGATAAGATATTTAGTACCCCTACTTAAATCTTATCAAAAATCGCAGATGGAATATTCCCCTATTTCATCTGCGGAATCAAAAGTGTGAAAAAAACTTAAATATTCAAACATTTATTTTTCGCAAACCTTTTAAATCTTTACCTAAACATTATTAAGGAATTACAATTTGACACTAATTAGCTCACATTAGTTTCAGATGCAAACTAGTCTACGACTCTCATTTTCAAATTCATTCACGATAACGTTTGCGCAAGTTTTTTACAACATTTAAACTTCACTATGGTGTGATTTTATTTTAATTATCTTTGTATTTATAATCAAACTAAATAAGAATGGCTTATATAAGAGATCTAAATGGGAAATCACCTATCTACGGTAACAACTGCTTTTTTGCTGATAATGCAGCTATTATAGGTGATGTTGAAATGGGAAATGATTGCAGCATCTGGTTTGGTGCGGTCTTAAGAGGAGATGTACACTATATTAAACTAGGGAATAACGTAAATATTCAAGATAACGCAACCATTCATGCTACTTATAAAAAATCACCTACTAATATTGGAGATAATGTTTCTATCGCACACAATGCTGTTGTGCATGGCTGTACAATAAAAGATAATGTACTTATTGGAATGGGAGCTGTAGTTCTAGATAATGCTGTAATTGAAAGTAATTCAATCGTTGCTGCCGGATCGGTTGTAACTAAAGGAACTCATGTCGAATCTGGCTCGGTATATGCAGGATCTCCAGCTAAAAAAATTAAAGAAATTAGTCCAGAATTGCTAGAAGGAGAAATTAATAGAATTGCAAATAGCTATGCGATGTATGCAAGTTGGTATCAAACCGATGAAGAAGTAACAAAATAATACAAATAGAACTAGTAAACTTCCTCTCTAAAAAATTTCCCAGAAAGATTTTAGAGAGGTTTTTTCTTAATCAATAACTTATGTGAGTAGCTCTTAAATTAGTTTGTAAAAATCTACTTGCCTTTTCCTCGAAACTATTTACAAATTCTGTTGTAAAATATTGGCATGTTCCATTCTTAGAACAAGTAGCATCCATTTCAGGATGTCGCTTAAGGTAATCGAGCAGACTTTTAGCAACGATTTCGCCTTGCGACACCAATCGAACCCCAGTAGGAAGAAACTTTTGAATCTCATCTATAAGTAAAGGGTAATGTGTACAAGCCAAAACAATTGTATCAATCAAAGAATCTTTGGATAACAGACTTTCTATATTCTCCTGGATAAAATAAAGCCCTCCTGTAGTTTGAAATTTATTATTTTCGACAAGTGGCACCCACATTGGACAAGCTTCCTGTACTACATTTATATTAGGATACAATTTATTAATTTCTAATGGGTACGAGTTAGACCTTATAGTTCCTACGGTACCAAGTATCCCTACATGATTGGTCAGAGACAAATTACCAATTTCCTCTACACTAGGGCGAATTACTCCTAATACTCGTTTGTGAGGACTAATATTTGGTAAATCGTTTTGCTGTATACTACGTAATGCCTTAGCTGAAGCCGTATTACAAGCAAGAATTATCAATTCACACCCCATAGCAAACAACTGTTTTACAGCTTCCAGTGTATAATCATAAACCACATCGTAAGAACGAGTTCCATATGGACTTCTTGCGTTATCTCCCAAATAAATAAAATCATACTCCGGTAATTCCTTTAGAAACTGATTTAAGATAGTTAATCCGCCATAACCGGAATCAAAAACTCCTATAGGATGCTTTCGTTTTTTCATTTGATATTTTAATAAAATACAGGCCATTTCCAGCCCAAGCAATAATTTATCACTTGTATGGTAAAAATAATTTAGAATTCTGAATATTAAAACATTTTTGAAAGGAAAGTAAGCAACTCTTTTTAGTTAAAAAAAGACATTAAAAAAGGTGGTCTCATAAATACCACCATTTTACTATATCGTAACAGGAACTATTGAATTCCTAATTTTGCTTTCACCAATGGCATTACATCTTCGCTATTGGTTGAATTATAAAGAATAACACCTGTACTAATATCGAAAATATAAGTAAAGCCATTCTCTGCACCTACATCTTTAATCGCTTTAGATGCTTTATCAAAAATTGGTTTTAACAATTCGTTTTGGGTTTTTTGAAGTTCCTGCTGAGCAAAACCATCAAAAGTTTGCATACGGTTAGTTAAATCCTGTATTTCTTTTTCTTTGTCTGCTCTAAGTGCTTCGGATAAGGTTTCTCTATCTTTTACATATGCATTAACAAGCGTTTGATACTCCGCTTTCATATCCTTAATTTGCTTATCGTATTCAGCAGCTTTAGCTTGAATTTGTTTCTGAGCATCAGCCTTTTCTGGCATAATCGATAATAACTTATTGGAATCAATATGTCCAAATTTTAATGTTTGAGCGAAAGTATTTACGCCACTAAATAAAAATATTGCTATTAAAGTTACTTTTAAAATTCGTCTCATAGTATCAGTTAGTTTATATTTTAAAATTTTAATTAGTTCTAATACCTAATTTGTACAGTACTTTATCACTTAAATCAAATTTAGAATTACTGTATATAATTGTAGGTCCATTAGCACGATCAATAATCATACCATAACTTCCAGACTTTGCAATTTCCTTTATTACATCATATATATCGTCCTGTATTGGTTTCATCAATTCCTGACGTTTTTTATAGAGCTCTCCGTTATGTCCAAAATATTTATTTTGCAGCTTTTGAGCTAAAACTTCCTTATCGTGAATTTCATTTTTTCGCTTTTGCTGCATATCCGAAGATAAAAATACTTCATCAGCTCTATACTTTACATGCAAATTCTTTATTTCAAGAGTAACAGTTTCTATTTCCACCTGCCACTTATCTGAAATCTTGTCTAATTGAGCTTGAGCAGTTTTATATTTAGGCATTTTATTCAAAATATACTCCGTATCCACAAACCCATATCTCTGCTGAGCATATAAGTTCATACAAACACATAAAAATATTCCGATTAATAACAATGCTCTTTTCATACGTATATGAACTTTATCTTCAATATATTAAAAGACTAAAATAATAGAAATTAAAATAACTCCCAAGACTCAATCCTTAAAAAACATTAAAATTGTTGTCCAATCACAAAGTGAAATTGTCCTCCATTTTGACCAGGTAAGTTTGCTTGATCAAATCCATACCCCCAATCAATTCCTAACAATCCAAACATTGGAAGAAAAATACGAATACCCATTCCCGCTGATCGTTTCAAATTGAATGGTTGATATTCATCAAAATCATACCAAGAATTACCTGCCTCAGCAAATGCGAGAGCATAAATAGTTGCCGACTGACTAAGTGATAATGGATAACGAACTTCTGCTGTAAATTTAGAATAAATATTTCCCCCTTTACGACGACCATCAGAGAAAATAGGAGTTAACGATCCATTTTCATAACCTCTTAATCCTATATTATCACTTCCGTACATACTATAACCCGACATTCCATCACCACCAACTTCAAATCCTTCAAAAGGAGAACGTTTATTTGGATCATAAAATCCCAGGTAACCAAATTCTGTTCCGGTATATAGAACTAACTTATCATTACTTGGCAAGATAGAGTTATACATTTTGCCTTTAAAAACCCATTTATGATATTCAATCCATTTATATCTTTCTGCATCTGTAGCTCTTGAATAATCCAAATTTTCGAATAAGGAATACGGAGGAGTCATTTTTAAACTCAACGAAAAAGAAGAACCTCTACGTGTGTAAAGTGGATTATCAATCGAACTTCTTGATAAAGTAGTTGTAAAACTAAAATTATTTGAAGTTCCATTCGCAATTAAATAATACTGCCAATTGTGTAATCTAAAATTCTGATAACTGACTTCATTATACAATGAAAAATAATCATCAGGCCATTTCAACCTTCTTGCTAGCCCCACACTTGCACCAAAAATCTTCTGATTTTGATCATTACTTGAACCTCTTGTCGCATAATAATTATAACTTCTACTAAAGCCAGTTTGTTGCGAATAATAAATCGAAGTACTTAGTGAGGTTGGTTTCTTTCCTCCTAGCCAAGGTTCTACAAAAGAAAGACTATAAGAATTATAATAGGATCCATTTGTTTGAGCACGAATACTTAAGGTTTGACCATCCCCAGTAGGTAAAGGGCTCCAAGCTTCTTTATTAAATATATTTCGAATTGAAAAATTAGAAAATTTCAAACCTACGGTTCCAATTATCATACCTGCACCCCAACCACCTGAAAGTTCAATTTGGTCGTTCGCTTTTTCTTCCAATTCATAGGTAATATCAACAGTTCCACTCTCTGGATGTGGTGTTATATCCGGATTTATTGTCTCAGGATCAAAATGCCCTAATTGTGCTAATTCTCGCACACTACGAATAATATCCGATTTACTAAATAATTCGCCTGGATAAGTGTATAATTCCCTACGAGCAACATGTTCGTGTGTTTTTGTATTACCAACAATTTTAACACGGTCAATTCTTGCCTGTTTTCCTTCAACGATACGCATTTCCAAATTAATAGAATCCTGTCCTAAAACAGTTTCAACAGGATTAACATTAAAAAATAAGTATCCGTTATCTAAGTATAAATTGCTTACCGCGTCATCATCACTACTTAAACGCTTATCCATATAGGTTTGATTGTAAACATCTCCTTTTTGGATTTTCAAAACTCTATCGAGAAAATAAGCTGTATATACGGTATTCCCTACCCAACTAATATCATTAATATAGTATTGTTTTCCTTCTTTAACTTTTAGATAAAGATTTACCCTGTCTGCAGAAACTTGCTCAATGCTATCGGAAAGAATAATAGCATCACGGTATCCTTTCTCATTATATTTATCTATTAGGGCAATTTTATCATCAGCCCATTTGCTTTCGATATATTTTGAAGATTTAAAGAAATTTCTGAATCTTTTTTCTTTTGTATCCTTAATTGATTTTTTTACTTTTTTATCAGTAAATGCTGTATTTCCTTCAACAAAAATATTCTTGACCTTAATTTTGTTATTACGATTCATATTCACATCAAGAATAACACTATTCTCTTCGGATGAATCATCTCTCTGCAAAACATTTACATCAATATTATAATAGCCTTTTTCCTTAAAGTAGTTCTTTACG